>Ga0209061_1000618_pt1 | contig 80443 bp, 81 predicted proteins | sample Coa_R1_10_FD_187157 | JGI IMG/M metagenome (GOLD analysis project Ga0209061, IMG submission 187157) | Surface soil microbial communities from Centralia Pennsylvania, which are recovering from an underground coalmine fire - Coalmine... | ecosystem: Environmental > Terrestrial > Soil >... | reverse complement strand
CCTATTCCTGCATCAAGAGGATCTTTGGAGAGTACGTGAGCGCAAAGAAGTTTGTGAACATGGCGAAAGAGATGGCGCTCAAGGTATCCATCTACAACTCGTTCATTGTTGCGGCGATGTAAAAAAGAAGCATTCAGAGAACACACAGAGGAAGGCATCAAAACATCATATTCGTGCAACAGAGCAAACAATGACAAACCCTTTTAAACAGTTTTCATTTCGCGCACACGAGAACTTTGAACGCGGCGGATTCAATCCAGCTAATTACTCTTGCAGACAACTATGTTAATGGATTCTTGGCTAGCACCCAAACTGCTCGGAGGCCAAGACTGGATGCCATAACAGGAGAAATCCCAGGCAGACCAATGCTAGCAGAGTTTGGATGGTCGCTTCTTGCTAGAATAAATGTGGGAGGGCGATCCCACTCAATTCTATTTGACACGGGGCTCGGAAAAGAAGCTCTGTTACGAAATGCAAGTGCCCTTAAGGTTGATTTGAAAGAGGTGGAAGCACTCGTTGTTTCACACGGCCATCCCGACCATACCGCCGCAACGTCGGAGACATTATCAGCCATCGGAAGAGAAGAACTGCCACTAATCTTGCATCCTGGAGCGTTGCGTAAGACCATGCTGATGTTCCCAAACGGCGAAAGATCTTACGCGCCATATTTCCTCGACGAACGGGAGCTCCGCAACAGAGGGGCGAGATTAGAGAAATCAAAGGGACCTACTCGTCTTGCCTCAGAGACAACACTAGTAACAGGTGAGATACCGAGACATACGGATTTTGAAAGGGGGATGCCGCCAAATATGCATTTTCGAATAATGGATGAAACTCCTGTTCATGATCCGTTGATTTTAGACGATCAGGGGCTTGTGATAAACCTAAAGGATAAGGGACTTGTCGTCATCTCGGGATGCGCCCATGCAGGAATAATAAACACTGTCAGATATGCGCAAGAGGTTTCCGGAGTTGACAAGGTCTACGCAGTCGTTGGAGGATTCCACTTGACGGGCGATTTCTTCGCTCCGATAATCGACAAGACGGTTACAGAGATGAAAAGCATAACCCCAAAGATAGTGCTTCCTTCGCACTGCACTGGAATTAGAGCCCTTATCAAACTTGCAAACGCCTTGCCAGACGCTTTCATTGAAAATAGCGTTGGAACGATTTTTCAATTTTAGAATCACGCATGTTAAGTTTTCCAAAGGAAAACTGGATACCCGGATGTATGGTGCTGGTTGTGATACGGATGGTCTCCATGGCCCAACCGTTCGGAACCGAGAATTCCCGGCGCTCCAGTGTGGACGTGGGCTCTAGCTTCCCCAATCTTCCTGCTTTCGGGAGTAAAGTCACTCTATGACGCGCCCAAGGAGCTTGCACTTGCTGCCTTCTGAAAGCGAAGAAGCTGCCACAACAGCGCAAAGGAAACAGGAAGATTCAGTTTCTCACACAGGGTCGCCAGGACCATTTTCGGTTTCGACGCGCGTAGGGATAATGATGGCGCTCCTTGGGTCTAAACGAGCGACCTTCACGGAATTGCTACTAGCCGTGAAAACACCGAAGAGCTCTCTCAACGAGAATCTTGGGATTTTGGAAGATGCAGGATTCGTAATTCAACGTCGAGAGTTTCTTGGCGCTCTCGGTCCAAGGACAATAATCCAAATAACGCCTGAAGGGGAGACTGCAGTAAAGAAACATCTTGAACTGATGCGTGAGCTGGCTGATAAGTTCCTAGGTCCGAAGCAAGCCTAAAGTTCCTCCGACGCGCATTGACTCAGTTTAACACGATGTGCAAAGTATAACTCGGTGCACCACTCTCGAATCCTAAAGCTATTTGAATGGATTTCCGGCTACATGGGTTCCCAAAAGCACCCGCGACCGAAGTGATGCTCTAAATTAGGGATGATTTGATCTCCAATCTACTGGAAGGATGTTGAATTGCAGTAGGTCAGAATCCGAGCCCGTATTGCGTCTAAACTATGACCAACTAAATCTTCCTTAATTGAAATAGAGCGGGTCTGAAAATTTTAATGACTTCATTCTTCTTTTCGAAATTTCCTGATTGACAGGCATTAAGCGACGACGGGAATCTTTCTTCTCACACTCTTCCGAACAATATCTAGTCTCATTGTCCGGATTTGCAATTTTCTTTCCGCACAAATCGCATATGTCATAATTAGGTGCTTTCCCAGACATGGGACAGGCAGTTTTCTTTATCTTGTCTTTATGGGGTAGAAACAGACCTCGAGATGAGACCATTATGTTCCTATTGCATCCTGAGCACATCCTATAACCTTCGTTCATCATTGAAATCTTGTCCCTCCAAACCTTAGATGTGAAATGGAAAACTTCGCTCTATGGACATATCCATTCGCTAATGTTGTTGTTCGACAAAGTTGCCATTTACTGATTATTTTAGTGTATTGAGCTTCTTGCATTGACCTCATCGCAATAGCGACAATCATGCGAAAATTCGTGACCGGCGTTTATCGGTCTTACGTTTAGTCTCAAGGATACAATCGTCTTTTGTCAGATCTTCACGAAAGAACTGCGATGATAGCGAGATCTCAGCCATTAGAAAAGTGCATTTTTCTACGACGCTGCAACTTTTTCGCGTCTCAGCTCGAGCAGTTCGATAAGTTTCTCCGGGAACATAAAAGTCTCTGTCGCGATGTCTATGCGCGCGCTTGCAATTCCCGGCTGTGACTTTGCCCACTCTAAGATCTTCGGAACTTCTGCCATTATAGAGGCGCCAATAACGATGTTGCCAATCTCAGGATCTGCGAAACTTCCCATGATGTAGCCAGCATCAAAGTGCGATATCATCGCTCGATCCACGGAGGCTTTGACCTCGCTGTTGGAGTAGACGTAAAAGAGGTAGACTGGAATGAGTCCGGGAATGCTTGCTATGTTAAGAATAGGAAGAGGCAAGATTGTGTTCTCTCTTCGCAGTCTTTCCACTCTCTTCCTCACTGTCTTTGTAGAGAGTCCCAGCTCCTTTGCTACGAGAAGGGTCGACTTGCGCGCGTCCTTTGAAAGCGCGCGAATAATTGCGACGTCCGTCGTGGTCAGATTTGTCGTCAAGCTGTGGGGCATCGGCATTCGCGACTGGTTGATCTTTTCAGCATTCGTGATACGCGAAATCAGTTCGATTGTCCTGGAAAGCGACTCGTCACCATTGTATATCACATAGAGTTCTATTCCCTTGCCATAAAAATTGACTATTCCAGTAACTTCGTGGACCAACTTGAGCTTTCTAATCATGTCGGCCTTTGCAGACTCTGGTTGAACGTCTACCATCACTTCTGCAACTCTGTAACCGAAGAATGCCGGATTTACTAGAAGCGACTAAATTAAAATGCAGTCTGATTCCTGCAACTTCTTGTATCGATACCTCACCGTCGTATCATCGGCGCCAAGACGGGCTGCGATACCTCTGAGCGACAATCTCACGCTCGCGTTTGAGGGAGAAACTGCCCTCTCAGAAATCAGAGAGCGCAAGATTTTCATGTCGAGCTCGTCCATGCTGTGGTTTATGCTCCTGAAGCGAATTAAGTAGCCACGAACGTCGTATTTATTCCTCGCTTCCCTTTTTTGTAATTTGTTTAGGCAAGGGTTCAAGTAATGACGTCCTCGCTTTGAATGGTATGAACGCAAAGATAACTCATGTGGCACTTGTCGTGAAGAACAAGGATGAAGCGGTGGAATTCTACACAAAGAAAGTAGGCTTCGAGAAAAAGGCTGACTACAACCCGCCCGGGGGCGAGAGATGGGTGACAGTAGGACCAAGGGGACAGGAACTGGAACTAACGCTCTGGCAGGTGGGGTCTTCCGATCCAGACGGCTTGGCCAGCAACTGGCGGCCCGGTAGCATCCCTCCGATAGTGATGCAGGTAGACGACTGTAGAAAGATTTCCGCCGAGCTGAAATCTCGCGGAGTGCACTTTAAGCGGGAGCCGGCGGAGAATCCCTATGCGGTGTCTGCCGTCTTCGTTGACCCGGACGGGAATTCCTTCCAGATCAACCAATATAATCAAAAGGGGTCTTGATCATCAGATGAGAGTAGAAACAGATACTGTTCTAGATATGGATGAGCCTTTCCTTCATCCGATTCATGAACCAAATGATGCGGCAATAAAACAAGCCTATCAGAATATGAAACAACACTTTGGCAAAGTGATGACACCTGCAAGGGTGTTCAACTCGCGCATGCCTCCCGAGTTTCTCCAGTTTTACACGCAGATTTCAATGCTAGATCAAAAACTGGAACTACCGAAAGAAACGGTGATGCTGATTCGCCAGCAGGTGGCCAGGATGAATGTCTGCCTCTTTTGCATAGATTCAAACCGCGCTGCAACAATCTGGGCTTCGATGAACTAGGCGAAATTTGATGTGTTAGCCCAATACCAAACCAGTCCTCTGTTTAGCGAAGCAGAGCGGGCCGCTTTGGATTACGTCACAACTTTAACAAAGGAAAAGAAGGTAGATCCGAAAATATTTGGAAAACTACTAAAGCACTATTCGGAACGACAGGTCTGCGAAATTGTCTACCTAGTTGCAAGCGAGCATATATACAACATGACGAACATCGGTTTGAACATCTATTCTGACATGCTCTGCAACATCGCGCAGAAGAGAGGAGTGGGAACAGGAAAATGGTGAAAAGTTCTACTAGAGCCCGACTGGAGCCCTCCGTTTCTGGACATCAAGATGATGCCTCCAAGCAGATCGACGAGATGATCAAGGTGCTACGTGATTGGCGGGGCAAGACGCTCGCCAAGGTGCGTCAAGTGATCAAGGAGGCGGACCCGGAAATCATCGAAGAGATAAAGTGGAAAAAGCCAACGAACCCTGCAGGAGTCCCAGTCTGGTCCCACAACGGCGGCATCTGCACGGGCGAGATCTATAAGGGTCATTTAAAATTCACCTTCTTCAAGGGTGCTTCACTCGAGGATCCCTCTCACCTGTTCACCCAGCCCGGGACCGTTAGGCGGGCAATCGACTTTCACGAAGGGGATATGATTAACGAAACCGCACTGAAGAATCTCATACGTGCGGCCGTAGCATTAAATCTCGAGAGCAAAGCGAAACGATAGAATAGGACTATGACGACACCTGTCATTGTCAGGCCCTTCGAGCCGCCTATGATCTTGTACTAAACGGATATCATCGGTCTCCGATTAGATTTCTGATCGGGAAATCCCAATCGACCGACGCTCTAAACGCCTAGCGCTTTCTCTTTCTACGAATGGCCTCTCGCTACAGCCAGCAGTTTTCTAGGAACTTTGCGAAGAATAGAATCAGGCTGGTGAGCAGATCCGAAACAATCGAACCTGACTCTGTTGGTTTTTCCTTCACGATGTGAGAGCGCCGAACCTACAGTTGGACGCTCGGCCTGGGCGCCCATCTCTATATCGTGCCTGGTGATTCAGTTCCTCGTGATTTCATGAGTCGAAGAAAGCGCGTCGTGCACGATCTTCCCTCCCACGATTGTAAGTACAGATTGCGTTTTGGGGATCTCGGGCGGAGGGGCTGTCAGAATGTTTTGGGACAACACTGTAATGTCGGCCAGTTTCCCCGGTTCCAGAGTGCCCTTCCGGTTCTCCTCGAATTCCGCATAAGCGGAAGTTGCAGTGTACGCGATGATTGCTTCTTCCCGTGTCAGTGCTTCCTCGGGCCGCCTAGGATACATACTTCCAAGCATGATGTTCAGGAAAGGATTCATCTCTCCGTCCGATCCCAATGCAAGCGCAATTCCTGCCTTCAATAGCGAGCGAAGAGGTTGTCGCAACTTTGCCCCATCGGGCCCAAATCGTCTAATGAAAAGCAGCCCCAAGGGAAGGTGCGTCGGGTTTGCAACCACGACGGCGCCCAGCTCTCTCACTCTCAGAACCAAATCGGGCACGATTCCATCACCGTGCTCGATCCGCACCCGCCTGTCTTTCCACACATTCGGTCCGCCCGTTTCCTCCAGAGACGAAAGAAATGCCTCGGTTGATCCATCGCCGGCCACATGAACCATCACCTGCTTATTACTGGTGCGTGCCTCTTCCAGAATAGCACGCATTTCTGATTTTGAGAAGATCGCCGGCCCAGACCACCCAGGTTCGTCCGCGTACTCCTGTCGCAGGGCCGCAGAGCGCTCCACTGGAGTTCCGTCAAGGAGCCACTTTATTCCATCAACACGAACTCTGTCCGAGATCGCTTCAGGGATCGCAGGATACACGGGCTTCAATCGTCCCGTTTGATTTGTAAGTGGCATCGGAATGATTCGCACTCGGATTGGTGGGTTAATGGTCGCCAGCAGATCGACAATGTGTTGCGGATCGGTAGGTAAAGACATCAGTTGTATGCTGGTAATTCCCCAGCGAACGCATCTATCCAGCATTTCGCGGAGGTGCTGGACCTCGGTCGCGAAATCGTGGAGCATGGGGTACAGGCGCATCGTCTCGTACTCATGTACAACTCCATTCCAGTGCGACTCGCGCATCGTCTTCGCGAAGAATCCTCCCATTACGGGAAGCTCTTCTGCCTTAACGCCTAACTTTTCAGCCATCGCCTGGTTCATGATTGCGGCGTGAGGCGTCCAGGTGTGCAAGATAACGGGGTGATTAGGGGCAGCTTCGGTGAGCTTTTCAGGAGTGCACTCTGGATCGAAGAATGCGGTTGCGCCTATTGCTCCGCTGATTACAGTGCCTGGCGGATTTGTCCTCACGCAGTCATTGATTGCCTTGAGGACTGCATCGAAGGATGGCTCCATCCCTTCAAGCTCGAGAGTCTCGCCAATCCAGTCGGGAGAAAAATGCACGTGAGCATCGTTGATTCCGGGAATCAAAAGGCGTCTTTGAAGGTCTATGACGCGCGTGTTAGGCCCTGCGAGGTTGGAAACTGAGCCTGTTGTGCCCACAGCAGAAATAAGCTCGCCTGTGATTGCGACCGCTTCAGCGAGAGGGCGACCTGCCACGCCGGTAAAGACCAGGCCGTTGATAAGTACGATGTTGGGAACCACTGCCAGCCTTTCTCTCATTTACTTCTTGACGAATGGAGCGCTATTGTGTGAACTAAAAGGAAATTGGTTCGCCTGGACAGACTCTCATCGGTCAAGCCTCGAATCTGAAGCGAGAGGCGTCGCCTTTTTTTGTCATGTTGGGAAGCAAGAACGACAATTCACACGCATTCTATGAGGAGGCTGGCTGCTCCGAACATCCGAATTCGGCTAGAAATTGCTCCAGTTCCCGACGCTATTCGGATTTTCAAGGATGCCCTTTTGGGGGCTCCGCCTTTAAGCGAGTGCGTACCGATCAAAAGACGAATCAAGCCTTCGTAAATCGATCTCTCGATGTTCGCCCCCTGTTTTCCAACTTGCCCTTTTTACCCACTGCACCAAGGGATGTGAAAATCCGGAATTCGCCGAACGTGCAGGGAAGTTCAACCTGTTCCAATGGCTCTTTTTATACTCTCAATAGTCGTTGCCGTCACACACGCGAGCGGGAAGTTCATCGTCGTACTATGGCAATGGCCTTACCCCTTTCGTTTCTTCAGTCAACCTCCTCAGCTGCGAGTGCGAGAGCTCCAGAGCATCGCCAGTGGACTCCTTCCCCTCTTCCCAATCTTAGCATAAAACAGGACGAGGCGTCCAGAGTCTTTCCGAGCACGGGCGTTCCAGACGTGTCGGGGTTAGCTGAGATTGCAAAGAAATACAACCTCGCGATTGGAGGGGCGAGTGGATTCCAGAGCTAATGAGCAAAATACGGCCTGAAGCTCTTCGGAAGAGAACCCCTCGGGACACGATTGACGTAACAGTTCCAACAAATCTCAAGGAACGGGCAAAGGCACATTTTGAAAAGTTCGAGGTAACGTAGGACTGGAAATACTTGATAAACTGTGATGTCCTTTGCATCAAAGTTTGGTCAGGAGCAGATAAACGTTGAATCCGACTATCACAACCACCGTGAGCAGGGCCAAGACTGTAGTGACCTTAGTGTTCACAAAGTCTCCCATGAAGCGCTTCTTTGCCGTGTAGTACACCAGTGGAATCATCGGCAGAGGGATCAACAGACTAAGTATAACCTGGCTGTAGACAAGAAGACTCAAGGGGTCGAGCCCGATAAGGATGGCCAGTGTTGTTGGAAAGACGTTGATGAACCGTGTCACAATCCTTCGCAGCCATATGCTGCCATGCTTTCCAATTAATCCCTCCATTATCATCTGACCGGCTATAGTCCCCGTGGTAGATGAGCTCAAGCCAGAAGCCAGCATCGACACTACAAATAGCACGGCGACCGCAGGGCCGTAAAGTGAAGCGAAACTGTGGTAGGCGGATTCCACCGTGATGTTTGGATTGGGGTAGAGTGGTATCGCTACAAGTAGGAGACCTGCGTTCACGATGCCAGCCAATGTGAGCAAAGTTACCGTCTCCGTTAGGTGCAGCTTTCTCTTCCTTACCTTTTCCTCGTGAGTTCCCTTGACCACCTTTTGCCTCGTAAGCCAGGAGTGAATGAATATCGCGTGGGGCATCACTGTCGCGCCGATCATGCCCACGACGAGGAGCGTGGGATCGTTAAGCTGACCTCCTGCGTAGTTAGGCGTGAGAAGGGGTATGAAAGACCCGCGGATGACCTCGGCCAGGTCGGGGCGGACCACAACGACCTGGTACAGGACGCCGAAAACTAGAATGCTGACAAGCAGCATGAAGTACTGCTCAATCATTCTAAACCTCCTTGTCATCATGGTGAGCAGAAGGATCACATCAAGAGCGCCAAACACCGCCGCATATAGCAGCGGGATTCCAAAGAGAAGATTTAGAGCAATCACGGTTCCGAGATACTCAGCTAGGTCGGTCGCGGCTGCAGCGATTTCCGCGGCAAGCCAATAAGGTATTATGAATCTCTTCGTCCCAAGAGAATCTCTCACCATCTCGGGAAGGTCTTTGCCAGTTGCAATCCCAAGTTTCCCCGATAGATACTGGAGGAGCATCGCCATTGCTGATGCGAGCCAGCCAGCCCAGAGGAGTTGATACTTGAATGTCGCGCCAGCGGCTAGGTCGGTTCCGTAATTGCCCGGGTCCATGTACGCGACCGAGACAATTAGGGCCGGCCCCAGCCAGTGTATGTAATCGACTATTGACCTTCTGAGATACTGAACTCTCGAAGACGAGCCTAGTGTGGAGGCATTCAATTCCGAAAGTGGAGATCACCTGCGTGCAGTCGCGTGCAATAAAGATAGCCGCATTTACTAAAGTGTAACGCGTTCTATAAAGTTTGTTGCGTCTAACTCTGTCTCATTTGCAAAACATTAAAGCGTATGGATTCACAATAATTTGCTCAGGTCTGCCCGAGGGGACAAAGAGTTAAACCTTCGGACCCAAGCCCACCGGATAGGCGCCTGGCTCTGTCAAAGAACTGATCGAAGGGCGAGTGGATATATATCGCGGAGAAATGGTCAGAGGTAGTAAAGGCATGGAGACTTCGCTAGAACGCAAGAAATCCTCGGAAGCAACTGAGGACTATCTCGAACTGATAGACCTGCTCGTGCTCGAAAAGGGATTTGCCTCCACGACAGACGTAGCAGAGCGCCTCGGAGTGTCCAAGTCCTCAGTGACGAGCAAGGTGAAGAAACTCCACAAACAAGGATACCTAGTACACACCCCATACCGCGGGATGGCGCTCACCGATTCTGGTCGTAACCTTGCGAGAAACATGAAGAGCCGCCATGAAACTCTGCGTAGGTTCCTACTTCTCCTGGGCGTCTCAAATGACATCGCAACGGAGGACGCCGAGAGGATAGAGCACGGCTTGCATCCTGAGACAGTTCGAAAGATCAGGAAACTTGTGGAGCGTCTTGAAGAGAACAAGGTGCAAATCTGAAACGTTACTTGCTTGAAGAGGATTCTCTCCTTTCGAAATGCCGACTTTCCTATTGCACTAATTCCGTGGGGAGATGCCTCACTCCGCCTATCACCATGTTTCTGAGCGGTTCCACTTCGTCATCAGATACCTTGAGCTTTATCTCTCTGAATCTCTTAATCAGAGAACCTAGGGCAACCCTTGCCTCAAGACGTGCAAGAGGAGCGCCAAGGCAGGTGTGTATCCCATGCCCGAAGGCAATGTGCGGATTTGGTTTCCTCTCAGTATCGAAACGCTCGGGCTCGGAAAACTTTGCTTCGTCCCTGTTCGCAGACCCTATCCACGCCATCAGCGATTGACCTGCAGGCACAGCTCTTCCCGAAATTTCCGTATCGGTTTTCGCTACTCGAAACATACCCCGAACTGGAGAGCTGTAGCGCAAGACCTCCTCAATCGCGCCAGGTAATAGCGAACTGTCCTCCCGCAGTTTTGCGAAGGAACCGTGTCTTACAAAGAGCCTCACGGCGTTGCCAATGAGGTTCGTCGTGGTCTCGTTGCCGGCTACCAAGAGAAGGATGCAGAAACTCACTGCTTCCCGTAGGCTCAGGCGCTCTCCGTCAACCTCCGATGTCACAATCGAGGAGATCAAATCATCTCCAGGATTTGCGCGCCGTTCTTCCACAATCTTCCCAAAGTACATCCCGAGTTCGAGGTTTGTCCGGTTCTCACCAAAATCTTGGGTTGGTTGTTGTTGTCCTTCAGCAATTCCGACTATCCGGTCAGACCATTGTTTGAACTTTCTCCGATCTTCGGCGGGTATTCCAAGCATCTCTGCGATTACGGTTATCGGAAGGGGTTCGGCATAATCTGCAACCATGTCTGTGCCCTTTGCTGGCACAATTGTGCCAAGCAATCCATCCGCGATCTCCTTTATCCTTGGTTCGAGTAAAGCAATCGCTGACGGCGTGAATGACCTTGACACAATGTTACGCAGCTTGGTATGAAGTGGCGGGTCGGTGGTAAGCATACTCGACAGGATTGTGCCGCTGCTTTCTTCTCCTTTAGATGAAGACCCATATCCTACGAACTCTGAGGAAAAGACACTGAAGTGTTTGAGCACCAGTTCGACATCATCATACCGGAGGACGTGCCATACTTCGCCCTGCTCGTTATAGAACACCGGCGATGTGTGGCGCATGGCACTCAACCAAGGCGAGGGGTCCAGATACCAGTCATTGCTACCTGGCTGAGAAATGGATGACGTTTCCACCATGTATTTTCCGCGATATTTCGAAGAAGTAAGCGCCGCCACGTATATGGAAATCGCATAAACCGACTGTTTTCAATCACAAGAATGCAACGACAGCCAAAATCCCGGTTAAATCGATATGGCAGTATATCGTCTGACTCAAAGTAATCGTGAAGCTGTACCGGCAAAAGGCTTTTTTTAACTTCAACACAAAGTGGACGAATTCTCTTTTCGATTGTACGATTTTTGGGCCCGTGGGTTACGTATTACACAGTGAACATTTGTGTTTCAATAACTTAAATAAATCAACCTCGGGGAGGGTCTCAAGATCTTAACCAGAAATTGCAATCCATGAATTGCCCAAAGTGTAACACGGTCAGCAATGATGATGCCGCTTATTGTCAGAACTGCGGGGCTCCCTTGCAGCAGAGTGCCGGATTCCGGATACAAAGCACGCCCCGTACGGCCACGCTATCAAGCCTTGGTCTTGCGCCAGAGACGCTCGCGCTACTGCTACTCCTGCTCATTCAGGCCATACTAAGTTTCATGAATGCAAGCGACTTTTCTGACTTTAGCTTCACTAATGCCAGCGGCGTATTCTCCGCGCCACTCTGGCCAATATTTGGTCTGTTTGGAATCCTTGAGCTCGTGGCGGCTTACGGTATATTCAAGAAGCAAAGCTGGGCTATTGTTGGCGTCGCTTTTCTTGACGTTGAGGGGCTTGCCTTCGCACCCGGTCAGACCATAGTCAGTATCCTGATGATCTTGCTGCTTCTGTATTTGAACCGGAACGCATTGTCTAACCTTACTAGTCAGAGGCTACATTGAATTAAGACTGCACTTACATAATGAGCCTGACCAATAATATGCGCTATTCAGGATCAGACATTTCTCGTTCTACCTCTGAATGTAGCACGTTGACTCAAGCGAAATGCCACACGGTAGTCGCTTTGATCTCCCTTGCCGTGAGGGGGATGCGCCCTCGTACTACACCGATTTCAGATGTTACGCGCGTCATCAAGAGCAAAATTTCCAGGTTCTCCTCGACGAAGGGGATCAACAAGGGAACTCGCCGCCTCGTTTCAGTATAGATTAGGGAGCATTTTTGGAAAACAGATATTTAGAAGAGTAGCGTGCAATCACGAAGACGGGAACTCCAGCCGGAGGGCCGAACGAGGAATACAATGAAGAACAAATTGACGCGCCTTTCAATAGTGATGCTCGTCGCACTAATCGCCTTTGGCGCTGTTTTTCTTTTCGTCAACCCGTTCAATCTGGCTTCGGGTTATGCTCACTTTCTCGGGCTAGGCGCGGCCAACGGTTCTCCTTCTAGTTCTTCCAGCAACTCGACGGTATCTGGAACTGGTCAGCAACCAACGTTTCATCACCATCATGACAGCGGGTGGTCGTTCGGTGGTTCGGATGATCACGATAGCGACGAATATAGTTCTGGCTAGTTAGAGCAATGTAGGAATTACTTCATTATTGAATAGAACCTGGGTAAATGAAACCTATCTCGGCTCTTCTATTTCGTGGTGACTTGTCGATGCTCATTTCAGGTGTTTTGATCCTTCCAGGCGACGTCCTTGGCATTCTCGCACTTGGTTTCATTGGCTTTACTGCCGTCTTCATGCTCTTAAGAAGGAAGATGCTCAAGTATACGAAGAACTTGGATTTGCTGAGGCGTATTCACATTTACGCTTCTACGCTCGGAGGTCTGTTTCTCATACTTCACGTCGCTTACTTTGTCACTTGGCCCCTGACAACCGCCATCATTCTCGGCTATATTTCAGCTGCAATCGCCGGAGTGGTCTGGCTGACTGGCGCCGCGTTTCTGGAAAGGTTTCGCGATTCGCTTTTCTTCCACGGCACACTTTCGTTGGCAGCCATCTCTCTAATGGTGATTCACGCGGGGAGCGCAGGGGTCAATTTTCCGCTCTTCTTCACACTCGGTATCTTGCTATCGACCACTCTGGTTGTTGCCTACAAGGCATCCCAGCACGCGGACAAGACATTGAAGGCAGCGGGGTTAGTGAAGCCCTAGCCCTTGAACAGGCGAGAGTTCCTTCGGAGTCTCGTCGTCTCCTCAGTTCTCACCGCGATTAGCATCGTGGGACTTGAAGAGATGTTAGCGCTGCCAAACTCTGACAACAGCCAGCAGACAACCGTGCAATCAACGACGCAGCCCACAACTCAGAGCACGTCAGACTCCGGAACAACAACAGGACAACAGCAGTCGACGGTGACCACGCCTCCGGGCTATGTCCTGATTACACAGCTTAGTGCTCTCGCCGGAAAAACATTCGAGTATTTCAACCATCCAAATTTCGGTGGTTCAATTCTCGTCAGCGTGAACGGCCAGTGGAAGGCTTTCAGCGCGATATGCACGCATAGAATTTGTACGGTTCAGTTTCGCGGATCCTCGATCTACTGTCCCTGCCACGCAGGCACCTTTAATCCAAACAATGGAAGCGTAACTGGTGGTCCGCCGCCAAGCCCTCTACCTGAGTACAGCGTCCAGATTCTCAACGGCAGCGTGTATGTCGGAACGAGCAGAGTAAACTAGCACTCATTGGATAAATGCATTCATTGGATTGTTCGGAGAGTTTTCATTCGCTTTCCCTTCACGCTGTCGCACGTGGTGAAGTTCACCTCTAGACCTTCATATCGGAAACTCGTTAATATCGACGAACCGATATCCTTTCCAATTGAGACTCATTCCAACAAACACCAGACTTCCTGGCGACAATCTTGTGGGCTCGATAAAGATTAACAAGAGCTCGAGCCATATTGCCACTCGGGGTCGAAGAGATTCTTGAAACAATGGGGAGGATTCTGGTTTTCTGTCTCTCATTAAGAGAAAGAGCTATGATATAGAAATCATTACAACGACATATGATAGGCAAGGTGACAACATTTCCTCGATCGAATTCGGTTAGCGACGAGAACCTTGAGCCGCAAGAAGACCTTTCTCCTCTACACGATTGCTCTTGCGGCCATAGTCGGGGGCGCTCTGAAACTCTTGACGCACTACTTCTCAAGGTGGAGGTTGCAAGCTAATCCTCTGGATTATGCATTAGGCGTATGCGGCATCGTAGGTGGCCTGATCCTGATTTACTCTCCAAGAGTCAGGTCCTTTGTCTCACCCGTAGTGATCGCAGTGGGTGCAGTGAAAGGAGTCACGGATTTCAGGGATCCGTGGGATTTAATACTCTCGACGATTATTCTCACTGCCGGTCTGCTAGGCCTGATGAAGATCGGGATCAAGCGCGTCGATATTCGTTGTAAAAATGAAGAAATCGAACAAGGTCCGGCGACTGATTCAGCAAAGCGTGCTTGATCGCGGGATACTCCGAGCTTTTCTTCTCGCTGGGGAAATAAGGCAAACACTATATACGACCCGTATCGGAGGCACTTCCCATGCGTACTTACATTGGAATAGTTGGAATGATTATTGTAGCAATTATTGTGGGAGCTGGAGTTTATGCCGCAATGGCATCCGTCTCATCGCCGTCAACAAAGACAACAACAGTAACGCAGGCGACGACAGTCACATCTGGCGGAGGCGGCGCGACAGTAACGACCACGGTAACGGCAGCAAACAACACCTCAGGGGGCGGACGCGGAATCAGCTCGCCCATAAAGATAGGAGTGCTCGAGCCTCTCAGCGGCGCCCTCGCAGGGCCTGGTCAGGGAATCGTCGACGCAATCAAGCTCGCGGCGTTGCAGGTAAACCAGTCTGGAGGGATTAACGGCCAGCCCATAAAGCTGATCATAGACGATGTCCAAACTGATCCTCAGACCGCTCTAACAGACCTGCAGAACCTCTACTCGGTTCAGGGGGTCCAGGTAGTTATAGGGCCTCCAACAACACAGCAGGTTCTCACAGTCGAACAGTATGCGACGCAAAACCACATTCTTCTTGTGACCTCTTCCGCAACTGCGGGTCAACTCACAAACAGCAGTCCCTACTTGTTCAGAACTGTTCCCAGCGACAACATACAGGCTCAAGCGGTAGCAGCCTACGTCAATGCAAAGGGCTATAGCAGGGTAGCGATAGTAACTAGAAACGATGCCTTCGGACAGGGCCTTGCAAACAGCTTGAGCTCACTACTAGGCAGCAAGATCGTCACCACCATACTGATTCAGGCCGGCCAGACTGATTATACTTCTCAGATGCAGCAGGTAAAGGCGGCAAATCCTGATGTCATTTTCTACGATGAATTTGTCGCAGACGGCATTGTCGTATTCAAGAACGCGCTCAGTCTCAACATGCAGAATATCCCAACCGTGGGTTCGATCGAGCTGCAGGACCCATCATTCTTCAAAGATCCTCTCGCGGCGCAGTATATGCAACAGACTAACCTGACCGGTCCCTCGGCCGTCTCCACAACCAACACCGCACCCTATGTGAACTTTGAAAAGGCCTTCAACCAGACCTTTGGCTTCGCACCGGGACTCTTCACTAGCACGAGCTACGACGCAGCAATGCTTGCATTCCAAGCAATCGCCCGGGCGGGAGTATACAACGCCACGGCTATCAGAGACCAGATGGTCCCGGTCAGCATGAATTACGTTGGGCCCTCAGGTTTTCTGCAGTTGAACAATGCGGGAGACGTTACTCAGGTGTCGTACACCTTCTATCGGGTTGTCAAGGTCAATGCTACAGGGTACGGGTTCACTACATTTGGCTCCTACTCTCCCGCGACAGGCATCAACCTAGCCTCATAAGGGGAGCTCACCGGGGAGCAGAAGAAAAGTAAATCCCTTTTTCTCTCTCACTTTCCATCGAGTGAGCATAGTGAACATCCTCGAGCTCCTCCCCCAGACTTTTTTCATCTCGATAGTGGACGGAAGCATTTTCGCACTCGCGACTATCGGCTTTTCGCTGACGTACTCGCTTCTAAAGTTCCCCAACATCGCTCAGGCCGCATTCATTACGTTTGGAGCTTATACGGCGTACACGGTGTCCACGGCGTGGAATCTCGGGTTTGAGGCGGGAGTCGCCGTAGCCTTCGTTGCGACTGGACTGCTCGGCGCTTTCTCCTACTTTGCGATCTTCAGACCACTTGCGAAGCGCACACCAGGTTTCATAGCGCCGACAGTCACATCCGTTGGGTATGGCCTTGCCCTCACTTACATAATCCAGCAAGTGTGGGGACGAAACCAGCTTTACTTCTCAACTATATTCAGATCGTTCAGCGTCTCTATTTTCTTTGTGAACTGGATACAGCTCGGCACAATGGCGCTCGCTGCGGCCCTTGTACTCTTCCTTCACTTTCTCCTCTCAAGCACAAAGTTCGGCGCTGCAATGAGGGCAACTTCGAGTAACATTGATCTGGTTCGCGCCTCTGGCATCAGGCCGACGAGAGTCATTCTTTTCGTCTGGTTCCTCGGCTCTGCGCTTGCTGGGGCCGCTGGAGTGCTCGTCGCAGGACAGGCCGGCGTAACTCCTGCGATCGGCTCAAACCTCCTCGTCACGGTGATCGCGGTCGCTATCTTTGCTGGGATAGGGAGCTTCTACGGCGTCGTAGCAGCCGCGTTCGTATTGAGCTTTGCAGAGAACTTCAGCATACCGATCCTAATCGCTCTGGGGCAGCCAGTGTACTACAGCACAGCGGTCGCGTACATTGTAGTGATTCTAGCCATGCTCTACTTTCCCAGTGGTATCTCTGGCTCTGGGCCCAGCATCTTTGGTGTTCTGAGAAGGCCGCGAAAGAGTGCTTGGCAGCAAAAATAATCTTGTGAGAATATGGTTTCAGTCGAGTTTCTTTCATACATTGGCGCGACCGCGATCACGGTGCTCCTCTTTGCTATTCTCTCGCTCACTGTTAATTTGCAGTACGGATCAGCTGGGATATTCAACTTTGGCACCGTAGCCTTCTTCATGATTGGAGCTTACACCTCGGCCTACATGACGCTTGCAGGGTACCCCTTTGTGGTCGGTGCAATAGCCGGATCCGCAATCGCAGCTGTCGCTGGTTATCTGATCTCACTTCCTGCCCTAAACCTGCGAGGCGATTTTCTCGCGCTTGCCACGTTTATGTTCGCCGAGGTCATCAACATATTCGTGCTAAACGTTCCGGCGCTCGGAGGTGCCGTGGGGATAGCACACGTCCCTTCTGCTTTCCCTTGGATACGGGACTATGGCACTTCCGTTGCGGCCAACCTGATCCTTGGCTCTGCCCTATTTGTTGGCTTCTATCTGCTCTATAGGCTAATCATGGTGTCGCCATACGGCAGAGTTCTAAAATCCATCAGGGAAAACGAGGTTCTCGCTGATGCGCTCGGAAAGAATACATTCCGATACAAGTCGCAAGTCTTTGTTATCGGCTCGATAATCGCGGGAATCGACGGCGCGGCCTACGCTCAATACATCGGGTTTGCGGGAACAGAGCTCTTCACCTATGCAGTCACCTTTACCGTCTACATCATGAGCATAATCGGAGGTTCCTCGACCGGTGTCGGCGCGCTACTCGGATCCGCCATTTACACGGCTGTTCAAACAGGGTTGCTCATCCTAAAGGATTCGGTCGCGCTTCCCGTAGACTCTAACAACCTGCTCTTCATTCTCTTCGGCCTGTTTACTGTCTTTGTGATCTACTATAGGCCTGACGGCATAATCAGGGAGAAGCTTCGAAGGGTGAAGATTTGACATGGCGGATCCAATTCTCAGGGTGGAGAGCCTTTCGAAGAGCTTCGGAGGCCTGGTGGCCGCGGACCAAATTACCCTTCAGATTGACCAGGGAAGTATTACCGGCCTGATTGGACCAAACGGGAGTGGAAAGACGACGCTGTTTAACTTGGTCTCTGGCGCACTTAAACCAGACGGAGGCAGAGTCTTATTTCGTAACTCAGACATTACTGGTTTGAGGCCCCACCAGGTATTTAAGAAGGGGGTATATCGCACCTTCCAATCTCCACAGATTATCCCGCGCCTAACTCTTATCGAGAATATGCTACTTGCCGACAGAGCTCAAATTGGAGAAGGTCTATTCCCAGCTCTGTTCAATAGGAGAAGGTGGAAGGAACATGAGGAGAAAGCAATCAGACGAGCCTATGAGCACCTAAAATTTCTTGATATTGAAAAATATGCTAATGAGTCGCCCTCGATCCTCTCGGGTGGACAGCTAAAGCTCCTTGAGATCGGGAGGGCTCTCATGTCCGACGCGACGATGCTCTTGCTCGACGAGCCTGCTGCGGGGGTTAACCCGACCCTGGCCGCAAAGATCTTTGATCTGCTAGAACACTTGAGGCGCGAACGCGGAGTTACTATCTTTGTTATCGAGCACAAAGTGGATCTGGTCTTTGAGAGAGTAGATTTTGCTTTCGTCCTAAACAAAGGAAGGCTGTTCTTCTCGGGAACACCGGAGGAGGTCTCAAGGGAACAGTCCGTTATTGACGTGTATCTAGGCGAGTAAACGTAGGTGTTTGAAGATGGTAAAGCCACCGGTGCTGTCCGTTGAACATGTTTCCTCAGGATATGGCAAATCGCTGGTCGTAGACGATGTTTCAATTGCCGTGGAGGAAAAACAAATCGTCGGTATAATCGGTGCGAACGGCTCTGGCAAGTCTACATTGCTCAAGACGGTTGTTGGTCTGATCAAGCCCTTCTCGGGCAAGATTGTCTTCGAAGGGCGTGAAACAACCGGTGTCCCGCTGGACGCAGTCAATCGTATGGGCATGGGTTACGTCCCCCAGGTACAGAATACCTTCCCAAACCTCAGCGTAAGGGAGAACCTCAGAATAGGAGGTTACTATCTCTCAAAGCAAAAAATCAGGGAGAGGATGGACGATATGATCTCGATATTCCCAGAGCTCAGGCAATACCTTGGCACAAAGGTAGAGAAACTGAGTGGAGGCGAAAGGCAAATGGTTGCTTTCGCAAGATCAATGATGATTGCCCCGAAGTTGCTTGTATTGGATGAACCTACTGCCGCTCTTGCACCTATCGTCGTTAGCAAGATGATGGAAAAGATAAGGGCAATTCGTGACTCCGGCATATCAGTTGTAATGGTAGAGCAGAATGCGCGTAAGGCAATCCAAGTGGCGGATTTCGTGTACGTGATGCTCTCAGGAAGAGTAATCGCCGAAGGAACCGGCAGGGAAATTCAAGAGGACAAGGAGATAGGAAGGAAACTGCTGGGAATGAAATAATATCAAGAACGTTGGAAGAGATCCGAATTCCTTCTGGCAGACTGCGATGGGGGCGCACATGTAAAGAGGATCTTGGAGCCTGCATAATCTGTGAGAGAATGGCTCTCTTCAAAACAAATATTCTGCCCAGTCAAGTTCAGCTGAAATCCGTATCTTGACTTCTGGCTGGGCCTACGCAGGTCTCATATTATCGCTCGAAGCGAGGCGTAGTAGCAAATCTCCTTCTCCTTTCAAAGGTTGTCACGGAGGATGACGCTTTCAAATACGGGTGAAGGGCCAGTTGACGAACTCGCCCTCAAGATTACAGATTGCGTGGAGCGGGCCCTCTGCCGCTACGGCTCGTCGGCAGCCAAAGTAGTGATATGGAACTTTATCAACACTTTCAAGCTCATCAAGACTGACATCCTGAAATACCCTGACAAGTTTTCTGATTCATTGAGAACCATGTTCGGGGCAGGTTCAATTGTAATTGAAAGTGTCTTCGTCCAAGAAATCAAATCGACCTTTGATACTCTCGATGATACAGACTCAAAGGAGCTTGTGGCCGTGATCAGAACTGTAAGGGCAGAATGCAGGAAATGAAAGCAGGGCCCAGTATTCGACTGCTAATGTAATGCCTCCTCGAGGAGGCACAAGTGGGATTATGTAGCAACGCTCTAACAAGAGAATCTCCAACGGCTCAATTGAATGAAAAATAGAATCCTAATGTCTCTTCTGGTTCTTACTTTGCAGCGTTCTTCCTACCCCTTCCACAAAGGCGAGTGCAAACTGAGCAACAATCTTCCTAGCGACTAGGATTTCAGATTCAGGTTAGAAAATCGTACGGCTAAAATACACTCTGAAGGTAGTTTCTACTCGTGGCCACCGAGCAATCTCTCACGCCTAGCAAAAAGACTGCGGCCAAGGGCCAATTTCAGAGTCTAGACGCCGAGGAAAATCACCAGGCAATCGGATCGACCTCCAAGAATCAGCGAGCCGAACCTAAGGAGATGCAGCAGGCATTGTTATCGACTACGTCGAAAAGTTCGAAGAACTCATCATTGGAAGTCAATGCGACTGTGAGGAATCCTTCAGGTTCAGAGGCAGAGCTCGGCGAACTTGCCAAGTTTGCTCGGGAAAACCGAATTCAGTTGTCCGAGATGCTCCAAGGAGCGAAGATCTCCGAAACGCTGAAGCGCTACGGTTCTGACCCGACACACTTCGCGAGGTTTGTTGAATCAGTTTACACGCGAGCCTCTGAAAAGGGGCACACGCCAACCGAGATTCTCGCCCAGTGCGAGAAGATAAACAGCCTCGAACAGAAATACGGTACCTCATTTGATAACCTGAAGATCAGATTTGAGCGGGTGGGTAAGGAGTTAGTCGCAAAATCCAAAGAATCCAAGGCTCTGGAACAGGAGGTCTCTTCACTCCAAGCAAAACGAGCTAAGATGCTGGAACAGCATTCAATGGACGAAAAGAAACTCAAAGAATACTCCGAAGTCAAAGACCAGCTCGCTTCAATGAATTTTGATATCAAGAGTCTTGTGTCTCTTCGGAATTGCCTGCTTGCCCTAAAGGAAGAACGATTTGACGCAAAGGAGATTTTGGAAAAGCTGCAGGTAATTGGACTGCTTGAACCAAGAAAGAGGGCACTGCAGGCAGAAATAACCAAGCAAAAAGAGGAAGTTGAAAAGAACAAGGCGCTCCTGGCTCAGCTCAAGAGAGCTCACGATACAGGTCTCTCGCTGGACCAAATCGACGGAATCAGGCAGGTTGTCGCACAAATTTCGGCTTCTCGAGGGGTGCCGGCTAGAGACGCCTTCAATTTATTCGAGCAGGACGTGCTCAAGAACTACGATGCATCTCTGGGGCTGATTCCTGAGATTGCACGTCTTAATGACGAGAAGCAAAAGATACTGTCCGAAATCGAAGCGAAGAAAAGCGACCTCGAATCCCGCGAAAGAGCTCACCTCGACAAAATCAACAAGCTCGAACAAAGATATGCAGCCTACAAGGCGGAGATATCGGCTTTCAACAATCTTCGGGAAATGGGCATCGACGGGGCGAAGATCCTGAGGTTCGAAAAACACCTGGGCGAGGCTGCGTTGGATTTTCCCGTTATCGAGTCTCAACTTGCTAAGTACAAGAGTCTCAAGGAACTCGAAGATCAGGAAGCCAAGAAGGTTAGAGAGCTTCAGAACACTCAAGCCTCACTCAGCAAATCCATTGAGGTTCTGGCTTCTGATAAACGAAATCTCGAAGAGTCAGTAAGGCTGCTCAAGGACAGCGCAATAACAGAGATAGAGTCTGCCAAGAGCAAAGCTCTCTCTTCGTTGTCGGAACTGAATGAAAAGCTCTTGACGAATGTTGAGCGGGTAACTGCTCAAATCGTAAGTCAAAACGAAAGAACATTGCAGGACGTAGCCAGATCTTCGCAACAGGGAATCAAGGGAGCGATGGATGAAAGTAAGGCCGAGCTGATGCGAGCTGTATCTGAAGCAAGTAATTCGGTATCGAGTTTCTCCACGGAGCTGAAAAAGACAATAAAAGATTCCGAGGACGAGTTAAAGGTCGTCTCGCAAACGCTCGAGGCTGGTGAAAAAATAGGGAAATACGAGGCAATTCTTCCTTTGCTTGAAATTATGAGCGGAGATAGCAACAGCGTGCAGGAAGCCGAGGCGTTGATAGCCATGTGGAACGTATCCAGCCGCTTCAACATGTGGCTTTCATCTCGCTACGGTGATCAGAAGAAGAAAGAGATTGCAGAACCGCTCTCAAACCTTGTCAAGGCAATGAGTGATGAAATACAGAGAGTTGACGGGTGAAGGACTCTCGGTTGCCTGGGAGTTCATTGCGGATCCTCAACGCACTTGAGAGATCCGAGACAAACTTAGTGTCCGACTTGCAATTCGTGGCGGAAAGGCTCGTTCTATATCGAATCACCAAGGTACGCGAGAAGATTAGAGAGCTAGATTTCCTGTCAAAAATCATCACCGAAATAATCGTGTCGTCCCGAGGCGCTTCTGGAATTCCGGTGGAGGTGTCGAAGCTGAATACACTCGGAATCAGGGAAGGGCAGAAACTCTACGAGCACTTTGATGATATTGTGAGCGTTCTTGAGGTGCTGGATTCCTCCGAGCTCTACAAGATCATAGAGCAGCTCAGAGCTCAACCTCTTCAGGCGGAATCCGACGATTATCCGTAAGATCCTCCTCATAATCTGCCACTTGTTTCGGAGTGCACCTCCTCAAAATACCTCTTTGAAAGTCTCAAATACAAAAGTGATATGAAATCAAGGAGAATTCAAATCCAATCGGTTACGGGCTCTATCGACTCCTACCTGTTATCGCAGGTCATCCGAGTTACATCCCAGAAAGATTACTATTGATGACGATAACGAAAATAGGGTTCTTGATCTAATCGATGACCTGAAGGAAGATCTCCTTAGATTCACACGAGAGCTCGTCAGGATACCCAGTCCATCCGGCGAAGAGACGAGTGTCCAGTCCTTTCTAAGATATGCGTTGCGGCAAATGGGTTACAGCGTGAAAACTTACGCGAAGACTCCTGGCCGCCCTAATTTAATAAGCGTGCTCCACGGCTTTGAAAGTAAGCCAAATCTCTTGTTCATCCGACACGCAGACAACATCTCTGCATCAAGGGCGGAGGTTTGGCAGCATCCTCCATATTCGGGTGAACTCAGCAAGGGAAGAATCTACGGTCGAGGCGTAGCCGACATGAAATCAGGCCTGGCTGCAATGATCTTCGCGGGGAGGGCAATAAAAGAATCAGGCATCCGCATCAAAGGAGGCTATTCAGTCGCTTCCGTGGCTGATGAAGAGGTTGAGAGTCAGTACGGAATGAAGTATCTTGCAAGGGGGTTTTCACGCGGCATGTCCCCGCTACTAGTAGCAGATGCGGCCGTTTTCGGAGAGCCATCATTCCCTTGGATTGTAGTCGCTTTGAAAGGTGGAGTGTGGCTCAGGATAACAGTAAAGGGAAAATCGATTGGGTCGGGATGGCCACACAAAGGAGTAAATGCCGTAACACGAATGGCCAAGGTCCTCCTCGAGCTCGAAAAACTCGATCTTGGTCGATTGGATCACCCTCTGCTTGGGAGGCCCACAATCGCCGCAGGGACGACAATCCGCGGAGGAGTGGGACTCTATTCAATATCAGATAGGTGCGAGGCCACAGTTGAAGTCTATACAGTGCCAGGATTGGGCACGCCGGAAGTGCTCTCCAAGGTAGAAAGGTTGCTAGAGAAGATGAAAAGGAAAGACAAGGATCTTTCCGTGAAGGTCGAACCTATCTTCGAGGTCGACTCGTACTTGACTGACTCGAATGAGAGGGTTTACACATGTGCGCAATCGGCAATAATGTCTGTAATGGGAAAGCATGCGAAGAGAATTGGAGTCCCCTCAGTGGGCGATGCTAGATTCCTGAGGCAACTGGGGATACCGTGCGTAGTCGCCTATGGACCGGGAGAGTACGGTCGTGAGCACGTCATTGACGAGTCCGTAAGAGTTGAATCGCTGATCAGAGTGACGAAGATCTACGCGCTTACTGCTTTGCGTTTCTGGTCAGCGACCGGCTGAAGTGTCCTTGAAAGCAGGGATGATTTCCTTCCCTATCAGTCTGATTGCTTCCGACGGATCCTCGCCCAGCGGGCCACCGATCGAAATGCCAGTTGCTCCCTCCTTCAGCATGCTTTCTAGTCTTGTTATGCACTGCTGCGGAGTTCCATAGATTGCAAGGTCGAGCATCTTGTCCGAGACCTTCTCAACTGCCTGCTCGTACTTCTTCTGAGAAAGCAGTCTACTTATCTGTTCCACCTCTTCCGAAGTGATCCCAGTTCTAGAAATCATCTTCTCCTCAAGGAATGGTAGAAAGTAGGCGATCACGCGCTTTAGGGCGATCTTGTCAACCTTCCCGTCCCTTGACACATAGATCCAGACGAGACCATAGCAATCAACAGAGGAAGGGTCCCGTCCGGCTTTCCTAGCTCCTGCTCTGATGTATCCCAACGGATAATCAATAGATTCCGGAGGAGTGGCCATTGGAAGGCTCCCATCGGCAATCTCTCCCGAGAGTTCGAACATTTCCGGCCCAATGCCGGGGATGTAGACGGGCAGGTCTGCGCGAAGGGGTTTGAAACGCAGGTAGCATTCGCTATTCCAGTTGAATATGCGACCTCTATACTCCATCGTCTCTCCTCGAATCAGTCCTTTTACCAGTTGAACCGATTCTCTCGTCAGATCAAGGAGCGGTTTGCCAGCTCGGAGGCCCAACCACTCGTACATTGATTCTGTGTGAGAGCCGATACCAATGATTGCCCTACAGTGGGAAATTTCATCGAGCCCCGCTGCGAAGGTCGCAATTTCCGAGGGGTCAATCGTGTAGGGCTTTACATTGTATCCAATGGTGATTTTCTTTGTGGCAGCCGCAACTGCAACCGCGCTCACCCACGAGTTCCTCTGAAAGGGGTCGTGGGCAAACCAGCATCCGTCAAAACCTGATTCCTCTGCAACAACGCCTAACCGCTGGAGAACGTTCGCGTCACCAAGCGTTCCAAGCAGTCTGATCCCGAATTTGATCTCTTTCAATTTTCATCCGTGATCTGCTGATCATGTATAGTTTAGCTTTGTTTCGGTTTGTACTTGCAGGTGAGCGTCAGGCTTATGAACTTCCCAGAGACTCTTCATCTCTGAAACGAGGCTCTCGGGGGGAGGAGAACTAGAGTGAAATTCGGTGCACGTTTCTTGGGATGGTTTGATATTAGCGCAGCGCAGCAACTTGAATTTGGAAGGCTTGCTGACAAGTACAGGTTTGATTACTGTTGGTTCCCCCACGACACTTTCATGAGAAATACGTGGGTGCTGACCTCTGCGCTTGCCCCGCTGACCTCGAACATCAAAATTGGAACGGTCGGATCTAGTCCCTACACATTTGATCCGAGCGAATTTGCGACGTACCTTGCTACGCTTGATGAAATCTCTCGAGGCCGCGCCGTTCTGGGAATCGGTTTACACACCACGGACATGATAGGCTGGGTCGGAATAGAGGCAAAGAATCCAATCGTACGGACTAGAGAAACTGTTCACTTAATTCGAGAGACATTAAGGACCTTCCCGAAGGGAAGGGCAAAGCCATTCGACGGTGAAGAGTTTCACTGGAGCGAGCAGGCTTATCTGAGGTTCAAGCCATTCAGGCAGAATCCTCCAATTTACGTCGCTGCGTTTGGAAAGGAATACCTCGAGCTAAGCGGAGAGATCGGCGATGGTTCCCTTCCCATGATAACGCCCCCAGAGTCCTCGTCGTACATGGTAAATTCGATTCTGGAAGGTGCAAAGAAGGTGCATAGAGATCCGAAGGATATCGATATTGCAGGGTTCGCCTGGATCTCGATCTCCAAGGAAGACCCAAGAAAAGCCATTGACATGCTGAAACCTGTTATCGCCTACTTTGGACCCTACCTTGAGGAAGAGGCACTTTCAACCGTGGGGCTGTCAGTTTCAGATTTCAAAGAAATTCGACGTGAAATTGACCGCGGCAGGTATGATGTTGCGAAGGAACTGGTCACCGATCAGATGCTGCAGCTAGGAATCACGGGCAGCGTGTCAGAGTGCACGGAGAGAATCGCAATCGTGGAAAAAATGGGAGTCACTCAGATCTCGTTGGGCGGACCTCTTGGCCCTGACATCCCCTCTGCATTAAAGACCATCGGCGAGGAGATAATCCCCGCCTTCAAAACTTAAGCCCCAATTTCCTATTTCTTGACCTAGGGAATAATAGTTCTCTATGTGGGCAAGTTCTCGCTCCTTTCGGAGCTGACTCGTATTCCCACATGAGATGTGGGTGTTTTGGGCCATCTAAACTCCGGGCTGATTCATCAGACATTTCTTCAGGGCCTTACCTGAGTTTGCATTTTCTCGTCGCACTTAGCATTCCCCTTTCTCCACTCATTCTTCATTCGTTCTTCCCCCGTTTGGGGGCAACAGGGTTAAAGCTGCGCGAAGTGGGAATTGGCTTCCACATATCAATCGAAAATGAGGTATTGGAAGGAGGAAACTAGCAATCGATTGGGCATCAGTTGCGAGGAATAGCCACAGGCCCGGCGGTGCTAGGATGTGTGTGGGCGAGAGCTTTCTTTTCTTACCAGTTTCGAACTACTTTACCTGCTGTTGCTTTCGAGAGAGGGTATTCACAAGCCAGTCTATCCCTTGGGTCGTAATCCTAAAAGTCGTCCCTTCTTCCGAGTTATCCCTTTGAACTAACCCAAGCTTTGCTAGCTCGCTCAACCTTGAACTAAGTGACTTTGGATTCAGGGAGGTGGTCTCCTGAAGCTCAGATAAGGTCATCGAGGAAAGGTGAGGATTGCCTGAAGAAGCATCAAGTGTTTCTGAAGCGATTCTCTGTGCCACAAGCTGTAATGCGACGAGCTCCTTGTCGCTGAATTTGCGCTCTCCGCTCCACACCCGCGCGCCTTCAGGAGTGATTTTAACAAAGTTCTGAAACTTGTCAACTAGATCCTTTGCACTAAAGTTCAGTGCCAATTTGCGCGCGAGCGAGATCTCGGGAATCTGTTTTGCGATGAAGGAGTTTATCGATTGAAGAACGGTACCCGGGCCCCCTGAAAACTCAACTTTGAGGTCCCGGTAGATGAGTGAGATGGTGAGCTGATCACCGTCACTCTGAGCCTCACCCTCCACTTCACTTGAGACGTTTGCACTCTCGGCTGTCAAATCGAACAGATTGCAACTCCCGCTTACTTTTACTGATTAAGCTTTTCCTCCTCCGTCGTGGTCGAAGCCAGCAAGACGCAAGGCAAGCACCTGACTGACTAGCTTTCCGTCGGCTTTTCCTCTGACTTTCTGCATGACCTTGCCCATTAGTGCTCCCTGGGCTCCCGCACCCCTTGCTTTCACGAGTTGGAGGTTATCTCGAATTACCTCGTCCACTATGCGGCGGAGCTCATCTTCACTGATTGCAACAAGTCCTGATCTCGAAAGAGCCTGCTCCACGCTTAGTGAACGATCTTTTGCAAGCATTCTCAACACCTCCGGGACGGCTTCCTTTGCAAATCTGCCCTTGCTAAGTGACATGAAGAGCTCGAGCACATTTTTGTCCTCTATCGAGTAGACGTCAGCACCCTCCCTAGAGAGGCTCTGGAATGTGTCGACCAGAATGGATGCGACGTATCTCGCAGCGAGGCTCGTCGCCGAGACAATGTTCTCAAACAGGGGACGAAGATCGGAATCAAAGAGCGGCTCGGCTAGCTGTTTTGGCAGGTCGAATCGGGCCGAGAACTTTGCCACCAGAATTTCCCACGGCTCAGGTATCTGAGCGAGCAGTGAATCTAATCTTGCCTTGGAGATCTTGATTAAAGGAATATCAGTCTCGGGATACATCCTTGCAGAGCCAGGGCGGGGGCGAAGGAATGTGGTCTCCCCTTCCAGCGAGGCGGCTCTGGTCTCCGCAGGCACACCAGATGTCACGTTCTGGATCCTTGCGGCAATAGCATCCGCAGCGAGTGAGGTCACGATTCTTTCTCCCGCTAGAATAACAAAACCGTCAGAGGAGTCGAGTCCGGCTGCTTTCCTTACTGCATCGACTTCCTCCTGAGTTATGCCATAATTTGGAAGCTCGTCTGAGTGAAATACGCCTCCCAGGCCGTAAGTGCGCGCGATTGCGCTGAGTTCCTTGCCGAGACGGGAGTGAAATTCATTTTCTCTCCCAAAGTGACCGGAGAATTTCCTTACGCCAATACAGATCGCGGCAGCCTGAGATGTTGGGGCCATTTCGCCTGAGGGATTTAGTGCCTTCTTCAGTACCTGCGAGCGAGTATCCTTGAAGACCGGAGTCACTTCGGTGAAGCCAATTTCAAGCTTGTCGCCGATCGTCGCCCTAACTTCTCTAGCCATGTCGAAAAAGAATTTTTGCCTAGCCGATTCATATAGCACTACCTTGCCTATCTGATCAAGGCGCTGGACACCTTTTACTTCGATAACCGCACCATTCATTATCGAGAGGTTAAGATCCTGCCTGATTGTCCCCAGGCCACGCGCGACTCTTCCCGTTGATCGCATAAGCCGACCTAGGGTTCTCGCTGCGTCTTCCACCTCCTCTGGAGTGCCTTCGATTGGCGCAAGCGCAACCTCAACCAGAGGAGTTCCGAGCCTATCCAAAGCGTACGTCTTAACTTCCTCCGCTGCTTGTTGAGGACCACCCTGACCAAGCTGCGCGGGAAATTTCGTGGTCTTCACTGCTCTTGCAGCGTCCTCTTCAAGGCCTATGCTCTGAACTGCAACCTCGGACTTGCCGGCATTGAATTGGAGTACTCCACCCAGGCTAATTATCGCGGTCCTTTGGAAGCCTGAGGTGTTTGAGCCGTCCACGACAATCTTGCGCATCACATGAATTTCATCGGCGACCCTAGATCTTAGGGCAAGCGCAAATAGAAGAGCGGTGTCAACGGCCTCCTGGCTTATGGGGTGGGGTGGTTCTTCGTCGGCTTCGACAAGGCAACTAGTGTGGCTGTCGGAAATATAGCGCACCCTCATCTCTCTACGAGACTCGAATCTCGCCGCCACGTCCATCTCTCCAAGCTCTGACGTTGCAGGTCTCAGTATCCTATTGAAGACATGTCGAGCGCAGGCGCTCGCCGCCCTTTCACCAGGAAGAGTGATTGTTGAAGAGCCACTTGTGGTTATAGCTGATGCGGAAGTAACGGGAGATATTACAACTGTGGTTTCGCCCTCTTCTCCACCGGCATAGGGTGGGCACGAACAGAAGAGTTTTGTCTTCGTGGCAAGCTGCTGATGGACTTCTAGCCCTACTTTGAGCTGGATCGCTTTCGGGTCTAAGGTTGGAGCTTTTGCAACTGCTCCTACTTCTGGCATCTAATTAGCCTGCCATACCTCCCTTTGTTGTAATCTCGACGATATTCAGAGAGATCAAGAGTTCCTTCGACCCACGAGCGCGATCCTCTGAGTAAATTCGCCCGCAATGTCAGTGAGCATGACCTCCTTGACTTGTTCTGGTTCGAAATTTCCCAGCGCCCATGAAAGTTTCGCAAAGGCCGTCTCTGCGAGCATGTTTTCCAGAGGCACAGCTCCTGCCTCGATCAAATCTCTACCCGTCTCGTATACGTCGAGGTGGACGTGCCCCCAAATGCACTGCGAGGTGATGCCGATGAATACTCCCTCCTTTGAGAGCCTACCAATCTCCCTTACCGTTGCGGAAGAGACGTGCCCAAGGCCCGTACCCTCGATAACAAACCCCTTTACGGGTTTGTCTCTTCTTGTGTAGTAATCAAGTACCATGGGGTCGAAGCCCGGGTGAAATTTGATCAGGGCCACTGAAGGGTTAAAGCTAGTCTTCAATCTGAAACGCTCAGCCAGATCTGCCTCTGATTTCGTCGAACTGTCTCCTACTGGAATCACATCTTGTGCTCGCATCTTAATTTCATTTCCAATGACATGTGCTTCGTAAGACACATCTATGGATTCGAACGCATCTCTCCTGCTTGTGTGATTCTTTCTCACTCTCACGCCCGAATGTATCGCAATTACATCGTCGTTCTCGCTTTCGTGCATTGCGACGAAAACTCCTTCAGTGCCCGAGCTCACCGCAAATCGTGCCGCAGCCTTCAGATTTAGGGCAGCATCCGAGGAGGGGCGGTCGGAAGACCTCTGAGCTCCGACGCAAACAACGGGTAAGTCGAAACCGTTAAGCGAAAAGGAGAGCGCGGCTGAGACGTAGGCAAGAGTGTCCGTTCCAAGCATAACGACGACTCCATCAGCTCGGCCCTTCTTTTTCTGTTCGAGTTCTCGCGACTTTGCTAGTATGCTGTTTGAAAGAGTCTGCCAGTCAGATGGAGTCAGATTCTCGCTGTAAACAGAGAAGACCACTTCTGGGAATATCTCGGCTAAATCTCCGAGCTCTGGAACTGCGGAATAGAGATCTTCCGCAGATAGTGCTGGGTGAACAGCCCCGGTTCTGTAATCGACTCTGCTTGCTATAGTGCCACCAGTACTGATAAGGAGCAGCTTCTTGTCACTTGTTTTGCCCTTAGGTCTGCCGTGCGCTTGCTGGAGTATTGCTGAAACCTGCCCGAAAGTAGAGACTGTCGGGCTTTTCTCAACAACAGAAATTGATTGGATGTTTTCCACGCTGATTCCTATGTTGTATCCTGATTTCAGTTTCAGAACAACATGTTCCGGATCTGCGTGCTCGTACCTCGGAACGACTAGGCCGCTTGTCTCCGCGCCGTCAACTCCCTTTACCTTGACCAGTGACCCAACAGTGGCACCACCCTGTTCAAGAAGCTCTCGAGCGCGTCCTTTGTATCCACTTGATACAAGTTCTGTCAAAGAGTCTCGTACTCCAACTCATGATAGTGCAATCTTCGAAAGCAATTGGACTCGGCTGTTGCTCTCAAGCTCTATTGCGAAGCAAAGGAGATTATGTAAGGGTGTTGCACAATCTCGATGTCCGGTCAGGTAGTCAGGGAAAAGATTGTAGGGCAAGACCGCGCGGAAATAGAGTCTTCCTAGTTCTCCAGTTCCGGCTCGGCAAACAAGCCCATTCGGCCCCGAGAGTACAGTTTCCCCCTAGCCCTCGATGAAAAAGCCAGTGCAAAGAGGAAGAGGAGAACATTTTCTCTTCCCAAGTGCCCTTCGTCTCGCATTCTTCGACTACCTGTAGTATGGGACAGCGACCTTTTCGACAGGCTTACCCTCTCTTGAGGTCTTTACCTTTCGAATCGCGTCTTCAAAGTGCTTCATCTTCACCTTGGCTTCGGCCGCGTGCTTTTTCGCGTCCTCTGGTCTTGGGAAACTGGCGACATACTCCTGAAGAACGAGCGAGACCGCAGTGTTCACCACAGCAGTGATGTCTGCACCCGTGAATCCGTCCGTCATCTCCGCAATTCTCTCCAAGTCAAGACCGGGGTCAATTGGTTTGTCCCTAGTCTGGATCTGGAGAATCTGCTTCCGCGCGTTCTTGTCCGGCGGAGGAATAAATAGGAGTTTGTCAAAGCGCCCTGCTCTGAGTAGCGCGGGATCAACCATATCCATCCTGTTGGTCGCTGCAAGGACGACAACGCCGGAAAGTGACTGGATGCCATCTAACTCTGTGAGGAGCTGACTGACCACTCTCTCGGTGACCATGCTGTCTCCTCCGAGACCTCGCACCGGAGCGAGGGCATCGATTTCGTCAAAGAAGATTACGCACGGAGATGCCTGTCGTGCACGTCGAAAGACTTCACGTACTCCCCTTTCGGACTCGCCTACCCACTTGGAGAGCAGTTCGGGTCCCCTGACGCTGATAAAGTTCGCTTCGCTCTCAGTCGCAACTGATTTTGCCAAGAGCGTCTTGCCTGTTCCCGAGGGGCCGTAGAGGAGGATGCCCTTTGGCATACTGTATCCAATCGCAGTGTATAGATCTGGATACTTTAGAGGCCACTCGACGGCTTCCTGAAGCTCTTTCTTTATCGTCTCGAGACCTCCAATGTCTGTCCAGTGTATGTCGGGCGTTTCGAGGTAGACTTCCCTCATGGCCGATGGCATGACGTCTTTTAGCGCATTTTCAAAGTCTTCCATTGTGACCTGAAGCCTGTTCAAGAACTCTGGCTGAAGCTTGTCTTCCTCGAGTTTGAGTTCGGGAAGCATTCTCCTGAGCGTCTTCATCGCGCCTTCCTTGCAAAGATACTCCAAGTCTGCACCGACAAATCCGTGAGTGACCGCAGCGAGCTTTTCAAGGTCTACTTCTTGTGTTAGAGGCATGTGCCTTGTGTGAATTTGAAGGATCTCGAAGCGTCCTCTCTTGTCCGGAACCTTGATCTCGATTTCTCGATCAAATCTACCGGGGCGCCTTAAAGCCGGGTCGATCGCGTTAGGTCTGTTTGTGGCAGCGATGACGATGACCTTGCCTCTTGCCTCCAGTCCGTCCATCAGAGAAAGCAACTGCGAAACAACGCGCCTCTCGACCTCTCCAGTGACTTCTTCTCTCTTCGGGGCAATGCTGTCAATCTCGTCGATGAAAACTATGGTCGGCGCCTTTTCCCTCGCTTCCTTGAAAATCTCGCGAAGCCTTGCCTCGCTCTCTCCGTAGAACTTGCTCATGATTTCGGGGCCGGAGATGCTGATGAAGTGTGCATTGCTTTCGTTGGCGACAGCCTTGGCAAGTAGAGTCTTTCCGGTTCCAGGCGGACCGTATAGAAGAACTCCCTTTGGGGCTTCTACGCCTAACTTTTCAAATATTTCTGGGTGGCGTAGCGGGAGCTCGATCATCTCTCTGACTTTCTGGATCTCGTCCTTGAGACCACCAATGTCTTCGTAGGTAACCTGGGGCACACCGCGGAGCGTCTCACCCTTTTCCGAAATTGCGAAGATGGTTCGCTGAGTGATCAAGACGGCGTCGGCCATCGGGCTGACACCCAGAACCTGGAAAGTCAATCGACCTCCAAAGTACGGAATCATGATGTTGTCGCCCTTCGTCACTGGCACGCTCTCTAGCGCATCTGCCAAGTAGCGTTCGTCGATTGGAGGAATCGCCTCCAGTGGCGCAACGACAACTTTCTCTGCTGGCGGCGCTTTGATCTTCTTTATGGTGACTGTGTCACCTATTGCGACGCCTGAATTGTTACGAATAAGACCATCAATCCTGATTACTCCGCGTCCTTCGTCCGAAGGGTAAAGCGGTAGGCACTTTGCGACGGTACGCCTCTTGCCCTTGATTTCGATAATATCGCCCGTCGAGGCATCCAGCGCGTCCATGGCGTCGTAGTCAATTCTAGCAACGCCTCTACCAACATCTCGAGTGTAGGCCTCGAGGACTTTCAAAGTAACGCCTTGCTGGCTCAAACTGAGAGCAAATCCCCCTTCCTGTTGGTACAACGGTTCCTGTCGCTAATATTTCTACCTTTCACATGGATGAATCTAGTCCAATATTGTTCCTTTGCATTCAGAATTCACATCATTCTGCGATACTGGAATCCACACTTGTGGTCATTTCTGAGTTCACCGTCAGTCCCTAAGGGGTTTCCGACTGTGAGGTCATGACTTTTCTCATGAATTTCCTTTCCTCATTCGAAATTCGAAGATACACTCGCATTGAACGAGATTATCTTGAGCCTCTATCGAGTCCTTATCTCCAAGCATCTTGTACGTTTCTTTAGTCTCAAAAGAAGCGTTGTGCTCTCACTCTGCGTTTGTCTCTATGGCTTGCCGCTAATTTGAAATTGGTACGTTCCCTTAATGATAATGCGGATCATTGAAACAAAAGTTGTATAACGCTAATATACTGCATTTTGCCTTTTTATTTCTTCTAAAGAGAAAACCTTCTGATTCTTTTGCCTTCTTCTTGCAAAAAAGGAAGGAAATGTGAAGATAATTCTGTCTGGAGTGAGCAGTTAGTATTTGTCGCATCGAGTTGCAGTACTGGACAAGGACAGCTGTCACTCTAGAAAATGTAACCTCGAGTGTATCTCGTTCTGCCCAGTAAATAAGACTGGGAGCGATTGCATAGTCCTAGGCGAGGAAGCCAAGGCTGTCATCAGCGAAGAACTCTGCACAGGGTGCGGCATATGCGTCAAGAAATGTCCATTCGAAGCGATAACGATTCTCAACCTAGCGACGGAACTGGGCGAGGAGAAGGTCCACCAGTATGGCGTCAACACCTATAGACTATACAAGTTGCCCGTGCCGAAGAAGAATTCAGTAGTTGGTCTGGTTGGAAGGAACGGAGTCGGTAAGTCGACCGCGATCAACATCTTGGCGGGTTCGCTTAAGCCAAACCTGGGACGGTATGACTCTCCCCCCGAATGGAATGAGATCATCGACGAGTTCCAAGGGACCGAGCTCCGAAGTCACTTTGAATCGATCGCTGCCGGAACTCTCCGTGTCTCGATCAAGCCGCAAGCTGTCTACCTCATCCCGAAGGTTTGGAATGGGACTGTGAGGGGACTGCTTGAGAAGACCGCTCCATCATCGTCAAAGCAGATATCCGAAATATCGGACTCACTTTATCTCAAAGAGTGCCTCGACCGAAACGTTTCAGAGTTGAGTGGCGGAGAACTACAACGCACTGCGGTCGCTGTCGCATCGTTGAAGGAAGCAGATCTCTATCTCTTTGACGAGCCCTCAAGTTACAACGACGTTTTCCAAAGAATGCGTGTCTCGCAGGTAATTTCCGAGCTAGCAAAGAAAGCTTCTGTCGTACTTGTCGAGCATGACCTCTCATTCCTCGATTACCTGAGCGATTACATCCACATCCTCTACGGAGAGGCTGGTGTTTATGGCATTGTTTCCGCGATTCAATCGGCGCGTACAGGGATCAACGAATTGTTGGAGGGCTATCTGCAAACCGAGAATACTCGGTTCAGGGACCAGCCTGTGAGGTTTGAGATTTACTCCCCAATCGAAGATCAATCCGAGACTCCGACGATCTGCGAGTACACCGAGTTATCAAAGAAATTCGAGAATTTCGAGCTCCGCGTAGAGCCCGCCGAGATCAAAATGGGTCAAGTGCTAGGCATACTGGGCGCAAACGCATTGGGCAAGACAACCTTCCTAAAGATTCTCTCGGGGCTCGAGCCACCGACCTCCGGGGCCATACACTCTCTTTCAAAGATTGCTTACAAGCCCCAATACTTGTCCGCCGAATCAGATCTCGACGTGATAACCTACTTCAAGTCAATCAACAAGAACGTGGACAGTGGTCTGATCCAGACGCAGCTCATAACACCGCTCAACCTTGGCAAGCTTTTCGAAAAGAAGATCTCTAATCTGAGCGGCGGTGAGTTGCAGAAGGTGGCCATTGTGGCCACTCTGCTCCAGGACGCCTCAATCTACGCGTTCGACGAGCCCTCTGCATTTATAGACGTTGAAGATCGACTCGTGCTTGCAAAGGCGATTCAAAGGTTCGTCAGATCGATGGGCAAGACCGCCCTTGTAATTGACCACGACATACAGTTGGTCGACATCGTTGCTGACACGCTTATGATATTCTCCGGCGAGCCCGGGAAGAGCGGGCATGCGAGCAGACCGCTAGGGAAGAATGATGGGATGAATGCGTTTCTGAAAAATCTGGGAATCACCTATCGACGCGACGTGAACACGGGCAGGCCAAGGGTAAACAAACCGGGAAGCAAGCTAGACAGAATGCAGAAGGACGAAGGAAAATACTATTACGTCGGCAAGGTCACCACTGAAAAGGAAGGAGAAGCATCAGGTGATGAGGGACCTGGTCGAGGCGGGTCAAAGAATAACAAAAGCTAACGGAGCATTCGGAGACCTATCGAGCTTTAGTGTTCGCTGAACAACTCAGAGTCAAGACTCTTGTTGCCACAGTTTCTTAGGGCATCGCACGCATGTTAGAATAACCAGCTACGAATTACATTTTGCATTCGCATACAGGAGGGTCGCGAAGAAAACTTGCCAATGCTGAAGGAGGCCCTCAGGGGCGTACTCGACGCGCATGAAATCTACGAGTTATCATCTTCGTTCGACGTAATTGGAGACATAGCCATCATAAAAATCCCTGAGGCTCTGGAAAGTAGGGAAGAACTGATAGGCGAACAGATTCTCGATAGGATGAAGAATGTCACCACCGTGTTCAGGCAACTATCTGATGTCCAGGGAGAGTACAGGACGAGAAACCTAAAGCTCATCGCGGGCGAAGAGAAATACGAGACGATTTACAAAGAGAGCAATTGTGCGTTCAAGGTAAACGTCAGAAGTGTCTACTTTTCCCCCCGACTCTCGACCGAAAGAATCCGAATTGCTTCTCTCGTCCAAAAAGGCGAATTAATTTTGAACATGTTCGCTGGTCTCGGCACCTTTTCGTATGTAATTGCGAAGACGAAGGAGTGCGTAATTGATAGTGTCGATAAAAATCCAGAGGCAATACGGCTCGCATTTGAGTCGCTGAAACTGAACAAGAGGCTGAAAGGGACCGTCAGACCGGTCCTAGCCGATGCACAGGAGTTTGCGAGCCAAAATTTAAGCGTGTACGATCGGGTCCTGATGCCTCTGCCTGAGAGGGCGCCGGAGTTCTTGGAAACAGCAATCGAATGTGCAAAGAAAGGTGCGTCGATTCATTACTATCTGCACGTTCCGCTAATCGATTTTAACAATACTGGATGGATTAACAAACACCTGGAGAGTGTTCTTGGAAGCAAGAAAGACTACAGAGTGATGAATTGGAAGCGCGTAAGAGAGGTGGGTCCGCGCTACATTCAGGCCGTGGCAGACATTGTCTTGGGCTAATCAGGCTCTTACTTTCTGGCTTTCGTAAATCCGCTTCACTTTCTCCATTGTATCAATATCAAAGATAGATTTGTCCTTCCGGATCCTCCTAATCCTTGGAAATCGAAGGGCATAGCCGCTATCATGACGATCGCTTCGCTGGATCGCATCGAAAGCAACCTCGAGGACTATTTGCGGCTTCACGCTCATTCTGTAGCCGTGATCCTTCAACGTGATTTCCTTCAGTGTTTCGGTCATTTCACGAATCTCAGCGTCTGTCAGCCCAGAGTAGGCCTTGCCAACTACCTTGAGGTTTTCTGCTTCGTCCCTTACAGCGAAGGTGTAGTCTGATATTACACCAGCCCTTTTTCCATGGCCATACTCTGCTGCGACGATGACCACGTCAAGGGTGTCGAGCTCTTTCTTTAGTTTGATCCAACTGGCTCCGCGCCTTCCCGGAGTATACGCCGAGTCCGGATCCTTTACAACGAGCCCTTCAAAGCCCAGTGACTTTGATTCTTGAAAGATGCTAGCGATCTCCTCGGAGCTACTCACTGGTCGTTGAGAAGAGAATGCGATTCTTCCGCCCAACTCCAAAGATCTTAGGATCTTAATTCGCACTGAGAGTTTTTGGTCAATGAGAGGTCGGTCAAAATACAGCAGATCGGAAACGAAGTACCTGACCGGGACGTCAGAATCGGAGAGTTCCAACTTGCGCAACCTTCTCTGGAGCAATTGGAACGGGAGAGGAGATCCGTCGTTGCTTGCGATTATCTCTCCATCAAGTATCAAATCATGCACGCTGGCAGTCGATTTTCTTATTTCGGATTCAATCTCGGGAAAGTATCTAGTTACGTCTTCGAGGTTCCTCGAAAAGATTGCAACTCTCCCGGCCGCCAAGTGAACCTGGGCTCGTACGCCATCGTACTTGTACTCTGAAATTACTACGCGGGAATCTCCCCCGAATTTGTCGTACAGTTCCTGTGCTGTCTCCGCCGTCTCTGCCAGCATAAAATTGGTCGGACGCATGGGCTCGAGTTTTGCTTCCTCCAGCCGGTCGTGTTTTGCCATGACTGCCACGAGCCCGATGGAGCCCATCACCAAGTTTGCGGTCCTGATTTCCTGAAGGGTCTTCTGAAAGGCTCTAGCGAGTGATTCTTCGACCAATCCTTCCACGAGACCGATACGCATCTCCCCAGAAAGGATGCGTATCAGGTACTTTGCCTGTCCTGTTTCCTTAATTGAAGAAGAAAAGAGCCGAGTCAGAATCTGTCTTTTTTTCTCCGTCGACCTCTTCCCAGTACTCCGAGCGAGTTCTTTGAAAGAGTTGAATACGTCTTGGATTTTGAGGCTTGGCGACCCGAAGAGCTTTGTCGCTACTCCTACTTCGGAGAAACGGTCGATCTTGGTAGAATCGTGAGATGAAAGGAAATCTTCTATCGCAGACCCGAGATCGCCATGCTTCAGGTAGTACTTTGAGAGGACACAGTCATCAATGCCCAGTAGGTTCGCAAAGGTGCTCCAGAGCAGAGAGTAACCAACATTGACCTCATTGATCGATGCGGAGCCCAGTTGGAATATTCGCCCAGAGAGGAAGGTACAGACTATGTTCAAGTCTGCATCGCAGAGAAGAGTGAGCAGGTATCTGGAAAGAAACTCAACCTTTTGGAGCTTGCTTCTCGTAGATCTTATGTTCTCGCAGGTTCGGGCGAAATCTATGAACTCTGAGCTTTCAACAATTCCTGGCTCGCCTAAATCTTGAGAGGCTTCAATGCCGGAGAATGTGCGTTCTCTATTCTTGGTTGAATCTGCTTTCGCCAAGTACAAAACGAGCCCCGGTCAGCGCCTAAATCGAGAGGAAATTAAGGTGAGATGAAGAGAAAGGCGAAAAAGAGAATGATCGATATATTCTGCTGTATCACTACGTCGAAGTAATTTTTCAATTCAGAGAGATCTGCTCATCAGGTAAGCGCTCTCACCGTCCCTATAATACCCGTGATGTGTTGCAACTGTCTCGAACTCTAGTTTCTTGTAAAGGTTAATCGCCGCATCGTTCGATACTCTCACCTCCAGATAAGCTTCAGAGCAACCTCTTTGTTTCATTCCAGTTAGGGCTTCCTCGACCAGTGCCCTTCCGAGGCCGACCCCTCGGAAGTTCTCAAGCACTGCAACGGATACTACGTGGCCCTTCCTCGCGAGGCCATATCTTTTAACATGCGAAAAGCCGTACTCTATTCTGCACATTATGTACCCGACTATGGTTCGATTCTCGTTTTCTGCAACAAGAAACGTCTCTGGAGATTCGTTTAGCCTTTCCTCAAAGAAAGAGTCGGAATAGTGCTCCGGCAACGCCGCCCAGTTTATCGAAATTACCTCTGGAAGATCCCTGGGCTCACAACGGCGAATATCGTAGTTGCCCACTTTTCTTAAGAATACGTTCTGCAATTCGTAGATTTTCCTTTTGCTTTACTCAAACCTAAACTCTACAATATTAGATGTGCTTTTTCTTCTTCCCTAGGCAAAGGCTTCGAAAGCCAGCAACCCTCGATTTTCTGCTGCGCGACGCTGTGAGCCTTCCTGGGCGTCCACTATCTTCCCGCACACGCGTACTTTCTGCCCTGCTTGCCTTCGGAGGGTGGAAAGGGCGCTTTCCCAAATAAAAATACATATCCCTGATAATACCTAGGAACCGTTCAACCAATCTCCAAAAATCGAGCCATCGACCTTCGAGAGTGCACAATAGACCACATGCCTGATTCATCGGAAGGGGGCCCCCCAGATGTTGCTCCATCCCCTTCCCCTCAATCGCCAAAGGATACGGCCAATGTTCCGCCGCCTGCGCCCTTTCCATTGGGCAGGCCTGAGTATACGGACAGCCAGCAGGAGCAGTTAGCGAAAATTATCGCTTTAGTGAGGCTGAAATTTTCCGTTGGCCAAGAATACTTGAGAGAGGGGGCCGCTTTAGAATTCTATCTTTACGAAATCCAGAAGGACACAAAGTCCAACTTTGCTTCTCTCGTGAGCGAGCTCGGACCTATCGGATACACCGCGGTCCTGAGAAGAACTGAACACGGCATGCTCCTCACCGTCCTGAGGAAGCAGCCCTACCCTAAACAAAAGTTCAAGATTCCATTAATTCTCCTCGCTGCCACGATAATCACAGTTCTAGCTGACGGAATAATCAGGGCGACGACTTATTCCGATCCGGTCACACACTCCGTGGGCCTCGCGCAAGGAGTGATCATCGGGCTAATCTATACAGCGGCATTAATGGGAATCTTGGGCGTCCACGAACTCGGTCATAAGATAGCTGCCTGGCACCACAAGATGAGTTCTTCCTGGCCGTATTTTATCCCGGGCATACCTGGAATTTGGCCGACAATGGGTGCTGTAATCAGGGCACCGGAACCTCCTTTGAACAGGGACTCGTTATTCGACCTCGGGTTGTCGGGCCCCATTGCGGGGCTGGTTGTCACTTTGATAGTCTCAATCATTGCTGTAGAGAGTGCTAAGATCGTCCCTCTTTCAGCGCTTGCCACAAGTCCTCAGACTACAAATCCAGATTATTATACCGGTTTATTGATCAGCTTTTTCAGACCCTCTTCGCAGGCAAGCTTGATTGCCGGCCCAACTTTCACACTCTTGTATCTTGCATACTCGATAGGGTTCCTCGTTACATTCCTCAATCTCTTCCCTGCTTGGCAGCTAGACGGAGGTCACATTACAAATTCTGCAGTCAGCCCGAGGGTTCATCAGATACTGACATACGCGAGCGCGATTGTAATGTTATTCATACAGTTCTACTTCATGGCAATTTTGGTTTTAGTGCTCGGGAGCACGACGCCTTCATTGCGACCGCTCGATGACGTTTCACCGCTCTCGGCAAAGAGAAAGGTTCTCTTTGTCCTCGTCTGGGTACTTTCCGCTGCCATCTACCTTACTGTCATATACAACAACGCATTCTTCGGATTACAACCTATCATACGTTGAGCACCCCTTGCGTGGCTCACGGCAGCGGAGTTTGGTCGCTCGAGATACCGACGCCGGAAGTTGTCTCAGGTGTGGAGTTTTCTCCGAAGAATATGCTCGAACCGTCTGGCACAACTAGGATCTTCGCTCTTGAACCAAGCTGGACAACTGAAGAGGGTGCGTCTCTCGCCGCCGAGATTGGTTTAAACCCAAACCGTTCTGCGAAATAGTAGGGCAGGGTAGATACCAGATTCATTTCCACATTTTTCTGCCGCTGTATCTTCAAGAGGGAAAGCAGAGTCTCCACACCGTCGAAATAACTAATCGCGTCTAGATTTGCGCCCGGAGTAAACCTGCCGGTTGCGTATCGAAGGAATGCCTCAGAGCCCAGCCCTTGAGTACACTCTGCAAGCATACAAATTCGGGAATCGTCAAGTGCAACATTAGAAATCATGTTGAAGTATGATCTTCCGAGCGCATCGGTCAACGTCTTATCCCCCTCCTGTCCTCCACAACCGAACAAGATCCTCTCGACCTTCGAAGCAAAGCCTACAGCCATGTTCTTCGTCCAATACGAAGCTGTTTGCGAGTGCACCGACTCGATATCTCCGTAGAAAAGATTCAGCAAGCCGGTCGATGTCTTTTCAACAACTTCGATTGTGTCAACACTCGGGCACGTCTGCAGGACCTTGATCGCATATTCGGAAGCCGCACTCGAAAACACTGATGTGCATGGGAGCTCGTCGATGGACCTGTTGAACGCTTGTCCTTTGAGGTCGATGACGCAGGACAGCATATCGGAGGCGGCGCTTGATAGGCCATACATCGGGTCATAGTGAACAGAGGTCAAAAGCACGAGTTTCGGGGTGCTCTTCAACTGCGCTGGAACCTTAACGTTCGAACCCTCGACGATCCCTGATTCCTCGAGAGCTTGTTCATTGAGCTGCTCAGCCTGAATTGTATACTCCTGAGCCTTGCGCCTTGCGAGCGCCCCGAGGTTCTTAGGATAAAGTATCTTCGTAACGCCCTTGTTCCTCGTGAGAAGTGTATCAAGAGCCTTCAAAGATCCGTTGCTTCCAGAAAGAAGAAGCAATGTGTCAGCGGTGACCGAATCTAGTCTTGACTCGATCTCCTCCCTGGCAAGGATGGATGGTTGAGGCTCTAGGATCTGTGAAAGATTTTCCTGCTTTATGTCGAAAGAAACCTCGACAGGCCCGTAAGGAACCCAGATTTCGACCATGATGGATCAGCTATGCTCTTTCTTTGGCCCCGCCAACAAACATTTCTGACAGCGGCGGGCGTCATTGTTTAATCGTCGGCTATTTGTCATTTTCACAATCAACTCCTTTCCTTCACCGGAAATCTTCTTACTCAACGGGGGCTCAGCGAGGAACGCATTTTGATTTTCTTAAACGACGCTTCAGTTTCCTGCGTTTCGATTAACATAGAGCTAGGTCGGAAGGAAATGCCCACATGCGAAAGGATTCGAGGCCATTCGTTGCCTTTTTCGCGTTGATTTTTCCAAAAAATGCGCGTTCGCAAGGGAATAGCAAGAAGACTTAATATCGGAGGCCGAAACGGAATGGTTTTGAACATAATCATGAGAATTTGCTGCATTGTAGAGGAAGAGTTTTCACAAGGGGAGCAAAAAGCAAGAGCAGAAAAAGACGGGGGTTTTTGAAACAGTTTTGTCAACAATAAGCAATAGGAGATTTACAGAAGAAATCGTTGGGATGGTGGGCAGGAGGGTAAGCGTTTCGACAGGAGATGGAAGGCAGTATGCCGGAGATCTTCTTGGCATTGATGAAAAAATGAACCTGGTCTTGGGGTCAGTCGCGGGAGCCACCGGTGTTGGTGAAGCTAGCGTCAAAGTAGTTTTGAACGGCTCCTTCGTAAAGGAAATTATTCTTCTTGAGAAGCCCTTTGACTTGCGAGCCCTTAACGAAAGACTTGCTAGGGCATTCCCCGGTATGACAAAACTCAGAGAGGATATAGGGGCAATTCTTGTTATGGACACGATAAAGGTGACTGAGAAAGGGGTCGTTGAAGGAACCGACAGGCTGTCGGCTACCCGCGTCAAACAGATTTATGACGAGTTTGCGAGAGAGACCGCTCAGACCAAGAAGTAGTCACCAAAACAAATTCTAGAAAAGGGAGAGATTGGAAAAGAAGGTCAATCGATGAAAAAGGCCTCCCGACCATTACTGTCATGTTGCGTAGTTTATTGCCAATTTGCAGATAGCGGGTTGGCTTTTCTCCCTCATCCAATTTCTTTCTACCTCGATTTTGTCTGGTTCTCTGCTTCCTAACAATTCTCTTCTTATCTTTACCGCATGCAAATGATATAGGGGTTCGTGCGCTCTAAATGAATTCGAGTTCTCCAAATTTTGAAATTAAAGCAACAGATCTCGGAGGAAGGATCGCTTCACTTAGGACAAAGACATCGGTTTTCGAAACGCCCGCTCTGCTTCCTGTAATTCATCCGGTGAGGCAGCTGATACCGTGCAGAGAAATCAAGGCAATGGGCTACGACGCCGTGATGACAAACGCTTACACGACGTACAGGAGACTATCGGAACGTGCGGCAGAGGGAATTCACAAGATAATAGACTATAATGGCTCGATAATGACTGATTCTGGTGGTTATCAGGTTCTTGAGTTCGGGTCCGTAGACATTTCTCCGATTGAAATGGCAAAGTTCGAGGAGAGCATAGGATCGGATATTGCCATAATCCTAGACAAACCCACTGGTCTAAACGTAACCAAAACTTATGCCGGAAAGACGGTATCCCAAACCCTCTCAGCCGCAGCTCTTACTCAGGAATCAATTACAAGGGAAGACATGCTGTGGACTCTCCCTGTTCAGGGCGGAAGGTATATAGACCTCGTTTCAAAGAGTGCCAAAGCCTCCGCGGAGCTACCTTTCGAGTGCTTTGCACTCGGTTCTCCAGTCGAGGTGATGGAGAACTATGATTTTCCACTTCTGGTGAGAATGATCCTTGCAAGTAAGCGGTTCCTCCCGGCAGAACGCCCCTTCCATCTCTTTGGGGCAGGGCACCCTCTGATCCTTCCTCTTGCCATCGCTCTCGGCTGTGACATGTTCGACTCTGCCTCCTACGTGCTGTATGCAAAACAAGACAGGTACATTTCCAAGTCAGGCACTGTAAGGCTCGACAGGCTGGAGTATCTTGCTTGCCCCTGTCCAGTTTGCTCTAGGCTCAAGGCAGGTGAATTGAAAAGTCTTGGAAAGGAAGCGCGCACGGCGGCCCTAGCGCGCCATAACCTGTTTGCCTTGAAGGCGGTGATCGAGGAGTCAAAACAGGCGATCTGGGAAGGTAGGCTCTGGGAGTACGTCAAGTCAAATTCGTCAAATCATCCGAGAGCGGTCGAAGCTTTCCACCTAGCTGCATCGCTTGCCTCAAAGAGGTTCGAACTTGGAACACCAATGACCAAGGACCGGGGGATTTTCATTTCAGACAACACTGATCTTTCTAGACCAGAGCTTCAAAGATTCAGGGAAGGTATCAAGAGACTCGATCTAACAAGGAAGGACGTGCTCATAGTCGTTCCGGAAACTAAAAAGAAGCCCTTCTTGACATCAGATATCTTTCGTGAGCTCTCGAAGATCATACCTGAACCGGAGGAAGTGCTGATTACTTGCCTTACTCCGAACTATGGTTTGGTTCCTTCGGAGATATCGGATATCTTTCCAGTCTCACAGACGACGACCGTGGTAACTGCCTACCCAAAAAACGATGCTGTCCTGCGTTCAAAGAACTGGAAGAGGATAGACGCGCTCATCCCACGAAGAAAAAGTGGCGGAGAAGTTGATGATGCTGGCGAAGACTGGCTGAGGCATGAAGTAAAGAATTCAAGATTCAAAGGCAAAAGGCTGCAGATCTCAAGGAGTTACAGAGACTTCAAGCGAAAGATTTCTGTCAGGTATAGATAGATTCGCTCTTTCTGATTTTCCTTTCTTGTCTGGACATCTCCGACTCTACAGCTTCTATGCCCTTCAGCAGCGGATCTATATCGACCTTAAAGCCGTAGCACTTTGAGAGAATGTCAATTGAAGAAACTGCGGCGCGGGGGTCCACCCTGTCGGTGCTGGAGTAAGCGAGTATCGCGTAGGCCGGATAGTCGTGCGCCTCGAAGTAGTTGAGCATTATCGCAACTGGTCCTACTATGATTTGCTCGTCCTCGAGTACCTTCGCTTCCCTCAAGTGCTCGCTGCGCTTGTATGCGCTTGTGTGAACTATTCTGTAGGAGGATTCGTCGGTCCTCAAATTAGCGTCCAGTCCTCCGATCAATGCCACTTCGCGAAAGTTTGCCCTTGTTATCCATTCGCAAAGGTTGCGATAAAATTCAATTTCGGAACCGCGATAGGGAGGAACCTCCACCTTGAACATTGTGACATCATCTTTCTGGAAGAATTCGTACGGCGTAACCAGTCGGCCTTCGCTAGTTGAGGATACGGGCGAGATTGAGTCAGAATCGACAAAGGCTAAGCGCTTGGCTTCCAGTTTCTGAATCAGATACTTTATCGTCCAGTAGCCAGCGTATCCAATACCATGGAAACCTGTCAAGAGTACAGTGTTGTCAAACCTTGCGGTCGCCGGTATAACTTTGAAGTTCATTTGTGTTTTTCCTGTCAGCTCTTCTTTGTAGGGATTCTATTTTTTGATCGTCTCAAAATGTAGGCCGGAGTGGATTATTAGTATCCGTCAGATCCGCTTGAAAAGTGTTGTTGAGGTTTATGAAGCGCAACGCCACAGCAACGAATTTAAGCTTATTCGGATATGAATCCAACAATCATCGGCACCGCGATCGAAAGCAAAACGGCAGAGTAGGATGGGAAGAAGAAAAGAGTCTCGCTGATGCGGTGGAACTAGAAGCCTTGAATCGTCTTTGAGCGGAGATGACGTCAGATTTAAACGGCGACCTCCTTCCTTGCGCTCGTCCGCCCTACTTCCAATAGCAATTGGCTGTAAAGCTCCGGGCATTTATGCGGGCGACATTCAAGATGTTTTCATTTCTTTATCGCAATCGGATTTCAATTGACAAAACGATTCAGAGTTCAAGGATACGATGCTTCACGCTAGTTAGAATAGTAGGAATCAAGTTTGGAGATCACATTTCTCGGAGGAGCAAGAGAAGTAGGTAAGTCTGCTCTGCTGGTGCGCGGACAGAGTAAGCAGGTTCTGCTCGACTACGGCGCACAGACTACCAGAGAACCGTCCTTTCCCATGCACGTTCAGCCAAAGGACGTACACTCTATTCTTTTGACTCACGCACATCTCGACCATTCAGGCGGTGTTCCGCTGTTCTTTCTCAGAGAAGGAGTAAAGCTCATCACCACCGGGTTGTCTTTGGAACTTTCCACGCTTCTCCTGCAGGACTTTATCAAACTCTCCGGATTCTACCTGCCGTTTGAGTACATTGACCTCCTTACAATGTCCAAGAACACTGAGAAAGTGAAATTGGGCGAAACAAGGACGGTCGCGGACGAATTTAATGCAACATTCCCGAGCTCAGGCCACATCCCTGGCGGGACTACGATAGTCTTGGAGAACGGTGGAAAGAGAGTGATGTATACGGGAGACATCAACTTGCAAGATAGCCAACTCCTTCACGGAGCGGACTGCGATTTCGGTGAGCTTGACGCTGTTATCACCGAGAGCACATACTCTCAGGTCGACCACGAGCCGAGAAACAAGATTGAGACTGATTTCGTCAACTTTGCAAATGAAGTAGTTGAAAGGGGAGGAATTCTACTTGTCCCAGCTTTCTCGGTCGGGCGGGCGCAGGAGATAGCTTGTCTTCTCAGGTCAAGGAACTTCAAACACCCCGTGGCCATGGACGGCATGGCACTGAAGACAAACGAGATTCTCTTCAGGCATCAGGAGTACCTTAGAGATCCCGAGCTTTTCAGGAAGACAATGGAGAGCATCGAGGTGGTTTCAGGATGGAGCCATAGGAGAAGACTCGTGAAGACCCCCTCCGTAGTAATCTCTCCCGCGGGGATGCTGATGGGCGGTGCCTCGGTCTTTTATAACGAACACATATCGCTATCAGAGCGCAATGGTATCTCAATCGTTGCGTTTCAGGTCCCTGGCACTCCAGGAAGAACGCTGCTTGACAAGGGGCTGACTCTGGTAAAGGGAAAGCCGATGAAGGTTAAGTGTGAGGTGAGAAGGTTTGACTTCTCTGGACACTCCGGTCGAAGCGACCTCTTCGACATCATGAGCAAGATTAAGGGCTCGCCCAGAGTCTACGCAGTTCATGGAGATGGGGACTCGTGTACAACTTTCGCGCGAGAGATCAACGAGAGGTTCGGCTTTGAAGCAAGCGCCCCGCAGATCGGCGATAAAATTACGGTCTGAAAGGCACCCTCTTTGGAATTTCCTCTTCCCTTTGAGAAACCTTTCTGCGCTAATTCTCGTTGCCTTGTCTGGGAGGTTGTTTTTCAGAAGAGAAAAGCGATCAGGAAACTAAACTGGTAAATCGAGGAGGAGAGAGATTGGCTCTCCTCTGAAGGAACTCTCAAACACTTACTTTGATTTGCGCTGTTTGGGAGGCTGTCCCTCTTTCTGCTTCTTTTCTTCGTTCGGACTCTCCGATTCCTTTTCCTTCTTCTTTTCTTCGACAGGAGTATATTCGATGACTTCGATGTCCTTGGCCGATTTTATCAGGTCTTCGGCTTCGTCCTCATTCGTCTTGTAGGTATAGAGAAGATCTGGCATTCGGAGTTTCAACTTTACAAAATCAGCGGTCCGCACGACCCGTAGCTCCTGGGCCTTTGGCAGCAACTTCTGGAACTGTTCAGAGCTTTGAATTTGTCTTGGCATTTGACTTTCTCTTTTTCTCCCTGATGTCTTTACTTGTAAACGATTTCTGAGTATCAGGTTGAGGAAAAGCTGGTCTTTAAGCGTACCCTGAAGGCAGGAAATCGCATTCGAAACAGGAGTTCGGTTTAGACTCTAAAACGACGAAGGGATCATTGGCATGAAGGTTACATCGAGAACGCTCGCAGAACATAAGATAACCTCTACTAAGGCATTTCGAATTTTCCAAGCAGCCAAATTGCCTCCCTCTCGAAAGAATATCCCACTCTCAAGCGCTACTCTCTTGATTGAAACCGCCGAATATACAGAGCTTAGGTATTTTGACTGACCAATTACAATCGATGAGGCATAATACGTAACATATGCATAATAGGCAGTTGATTTAGACGGCCTCCCTGACCCACAGAGAGCGAGGGAATTTTGGAGATTAGAAAATTACAGACCACCGCCGCAGGCACATTCATCGTGACCATTCCGAAGGATTGGACGGAGAAGTTGCAGTTGCACAAGGGAGATATGGTCTCCGTCGAGCTTGATGATAACGACATTGTGATAACACCAACCAAAGTCAGGTCCTCTTCGTCGCAAACAAAGTCGATGGACATCGAGCAGTTCAAGGATCAAAAACTGCTCGAGCTTTGCATTACCGCTTCCTACGTCCAAGGGCATGACATAACCGAGATAGTTTCCCCGTCAAAGATCAATCCTGATCAGAAGCGCTGGATAAGGCAAGCCGTCGAGGGACTCATCGGCGTAGAGATCGCGGAGGATTATGCCGACAAGGTGATCCTCCAGAATCTTGTAGATCCTTTGAAGTTCAACATTGACAAACTGCTCGAGAAATTTTCAACGAATGCGGGTGCGGTCTTTCAGGATGCCATCAAAGCACTCATCCAGAACGACCTGAACCTAGCTCAGGACGCATACGAACGAGGGGAGCAGAGTACCAAACTCTACCGACTCTTAATGCGTCAGACACTTCAGGCCGCACGGAGTAGAAAGATCAGAGAAGAGATGATGTTGCAGGACATCTCAAGCGTGGTTGTCCGTATAATTGCAACGAGGGAGCTGGGCCGCATGGCTTACTACGCGATGAGGATCGCTCAACACGTCGCGGAAGTGGAAAAGAAACTGGATGAGCAGATTGTGTCCTTGATTCAAAAGATGTCAAAAGCCACACTGGAGATGCAGGAGCAGGCACTCAAGGCACTCCTGACAAGAGATCTTGCTCTTGCTAGCTCAATAATCGATAAGATGGCAAACGTAAGAAAGCTCTACGAAGCAGCATATCCACTCATTCCAAAACACTCTGACAGAGTATCACTTGCACTTTCTCTGATCGTAAGGGACATCCGGGCTGTGGCAGGATATGCGGTCGCGCTCGCCGACGATGCGGTCCTCGCGGTCTTCGAGGAATAAGATTCTGCATAGGCAAAAGAAAAAGTGTACGGCTCAGTTGAGGGCCCCGCCGCCTTCTTTTCCCACTTCGCTAGGGATATGATGGTCGTTTCCTCCAACATTTCCGTTCGCGACAACTTTCTTTCTTTTGGGCTTTGAATCCACCCTTTCAAGTGGTGTCGGAGCCCTTTGCTTACTATCAATTATTGCAGGATTCTGCTGAATATTCTTATGCTTAGCTTCCTTCGGATTGATGGCGCGCTTTCTTGCTTTGGGAGTAACATGTTCCTTGTTATCAGGACGCGCCACAACAGTTCCTGAAACTTGATCAACGCCTGCTTTGATTCGGCTATTTTTGCGCCGGCGTTTGTTCGCTGGAGATTGCGACTGGCGCAGAGATGTATTCTTTGAAGCAATCATATCCTCCGCTTTTTTAGCGGTAGTCGCCCTAGTCTCAGCTATTTTACTTGTCTTGAACTCTGGGTTTGATGAATTGTCGGCAGTCCGCTTTGTTCGAATCTTCGTCGGCTTTGAAGGAACAGTCTTCTTGCCCTCTTCCGATACGTCTTCCTTCTGCTTCTTCCGTCTTTCCTCCTTCTTGAGCCTTGCAAAGTACTTCCTCCGGGCCCGTGCGATCCTTTCTCTTCGCTTCTGCTCCTTCCGGGCCTCGCGCTCCTTTATTTTCAGTTTCTTCTCTCTTTCCTTCCTCTCCCGCTCCTTCTTCCGCTGGAGCGCGTGCTCCTGCCTTACGCTACGCATCAATTCATTGTAGTCTGGCAGCTCAACCTTGGGTTCAAAGTCTCTACAGTACTCCCAGAGAAACCTCTTTCCGTGCTCCAGCACACAAACTTCGCCCACTCTCTTGTATCGCTCACAGTTGAGGCAGTTTGTACCGTAATCCTTCTCGACTTTCGAGTTTACGTCGTCCAGAGCGATTTCTCCCATTTTGCTTAACGTTACTCCTTTTGGTCTACTTTACAGTTCAAAGCGCAAATCGTTGAGTGCAAGAGCGAGGGAAAGGGGCAACAAAAATCTTCCTGTCCGAAACTGTCCCTACCATAGTTGGGTGGCGACCCTCGCACCCAGCCGTAAGCTATCTGGGTCATTACGACTTGCTCGTCGACAAATCCTAGGATATGGGAAGTACGACAAAGACCAGTATGTCCCATAGAAAATGGCTTACGACATTTGAGTACATGTCACGAGTAAAGTAATAGTTGAGCCCCCAGACCGAATCCGCAATGAAGGTTGTCAGGGGGAAAAGTGGATTCAATGTGGAAAGATGAATCGCCGCGTCTACTCCCGCAGCAGCAAAGGCCGACCACAACCCGAATCTTGCAAAAATGACGCGCTGCAATACGCCGCGGAAGTAAGCTTCAAACCCGACCGCGTCGAGAAAGAAAACCAGTATCTTAAGCCCCAGCGGGGCCGAGGCAAATAAGGAGTAGATCGTTGATTCGTTACTCGTATTCATTCCGAGAGGCGAAATCGCTTTGATCCCTTCATTTCCGGCAACAAATATCAGGTAAAGCACAATCGCGCTACAAACACCAAAGATGATGGACTTGTAGCTCGGTCGAAAGAGGCTCCTATAGTCTACAAGCAAGAGAGCAGTCCATATCATGCAAGAAGTAGATACGAGGCTTCCGATTATGAAGTAGTCTCTTGGAATGACGAACATCTCGATCATGGTCAAGGATACGATGAGAAAACCAGCGGCTTGCGCAAGCTCTGTGTGACGCGGGAGTAACATTCCATTCCCTTCTGAAGAAGAAGGTTCGGAAGATTTCGTTTCGCTGGTCCCACTCTTTTGGCCTTGTTCGTCTTAGGATGTGGTGGAGAGCTCTTCGTCGAGCAAAGAAAGGAACTCTTCGAGATGCGAGTTCTTTATCCTAGCGCCACTGGCGTGGGGGTGTCCTCCGCCAGAGGTGTTCAGTTTTGCTGCTATTCTTCCGACAATCTTACCCAAATCATGAGGCGATTCCTCAACTGAGCGCAACGAGACTTCGAGGAATCCAGGCTCCTCCTGCCTGAAGGCGGCTCCGACTGGGACGTCGAAAGCCCCAATGAGGAAATTGGCGACGTTGCCAGTAGCGGATTCACTTGTAATAAAGTAGGCAAAGTTCTTCCTCCTCGAACCCTCTCTCCTTACCCTCTGAATCAGTTCAGCCGATCTACTCGCGTGATCTTGAGCAAGCGAGGATGCACCATCAATCTCGTGGGGGAGTTTTCCTGCTGCCAGTTCTTCTACGAGGTTGATCAGTTTTGCATTCGACTCCGAGGTTCCTCGACCAATTGTAGCGATGGTAAAGGAGAGGACGGTTGCCTCGTATAGGAGAAACTGGCGATCGAACGAAGCAATAATTTTCTTTGCGTACGGCCTCAAGTCTAGGTAATCAGTAATCGCACCAGCGCATGCCAGAATCTTCATTTGCGGTGAATCGCTGAAAGATTGCGCATATCGCCTAAAAATAAGTACCGCGGCGCTCTCCTCGGTAGAATGATAGATGTCGACGCCGCCTTGCTTGAGCTCGCTCTCAAATCCTTGATCGATGGGGTGATGGTCGATGTAGTGAACTTTTGACCCTGATTTAAGGAACCGTTTCACTTGTTCCAGAAATCCTGGGAAGGAGTTCTTGTTGAGACCGAGGTCGCATATGAATATCTGCTTCGCGGGTTCAACATGATAGAGCGTCTCGACCATGTCTCCGTAGTCTGTAAGGAAAACTTCAGCTCCCGTCATGTATTTCACAAGCGCTGCGCTGGAGATGCCGTCCGCGTCCTTTCGATGCGACACCACTCTCGAAGTAGCTATTTCCTCATGCGACATCGGAATACTCTATTTCCCTTACAAATCTGCCCAGTATCTTACGATTATCCTTGGTTCTTTTATTCCTCATTCAGCTTTCGATGTCTCGTTTTAGCCTTTGCCAGCTCGCGGAAGTTTTCCTCCGTGTCGATGTCGATGAAGACTTCAGGCTCAATCGCCTCTATCAACTTGGTTTCGGATAGGTGCCTTTCAACAAGTGTCTTTGCACCACTGTCTCCTTCTAGCTTTTGAAGTTCAGGGAAGAGAGCCCTATCCAGAAGAACAGGATTCCTCGGATTACCTTGGGAAGCCATGGCTACTATTCTAACCCGCGAACCTCTTTCTCTAACGTAAGTGTCGATCATCATATCGAGCAGTCGCGGAGAAAGAAAGGGCTGATCAGCGACCATCAGGATTGCAGCTTCGCAATTGGGAGGCAGGTTGCTGACCCCACACCGGATGGACGAGGACAACCCCTTTTCGTAGTCTTTGTTGTAAACTAGGTTTGATCTTCCAAGAGACACCTTTGCCACGATCACGGGGGATCCAGAACCTACAACCAGAAGAACCGGATCAGCTTTTGAGGAATTCGCGGTATCGATTGCCTGCTGGATCATTGATTTCTTTCCATTAATTAGGGCAAGCTGCTTCAGCTTGCCAAATCGAACCGATTTGCCCGCGGCAAGAATGACGCACGCTATTTTTACTGTCTCTATGTTCGGGTTTTCCAAGGCCTGCGAGCACTCCTCGTCCGACTCATTCACTTGGGAAAGCCTCTTTATTGCCTTGCCCCGACTATGTTCAGAAGAGTATTGGATAAACGGTATCTTGACACTGCCACATTAGCGAGATCTATGGGCTGACTTTCAAAATAACTACTTTTAATTTAACCGCCAGTAATGTACATCGGTCTCACGTGACCAAGTGAAGAACCAGCCTTGATCAAAGACTCGACACCGGGCGCCTTCAATTTGACCTTTGATTTTAGAAAAGACGCGATCTCCGCATCATCGGCTCCACTCCTCAAGAGATGTCCGAGGTCGTACTCATGATTGTCAAACAGGCAGGGGACGAGTTTACCATCAGCGGTTAGCCTTATGCGGTCGCAGTCACTGCAGAATGGTTTCGAGATTGACGTAATGATCCCAAATTCTCCGCCACCGTCGACAAACCTATAGTTCATTGCAGTGCTCCCGGCTTCTCTCTCCAGTGGCACAACCTCGTATTTTTCGCGGATCTTTCCGAGGATTTCATCGCCCGTCACGACCTTGTCGGTGTTCCACATCTTCTTTCCGTCGAAAGGCATGTACTCGATGAAACGCATATTGAACCCGTACTTGTACGCGAATTGGGCAAAGTCAAGGATCTCGTCGTCATTGTATCCGCGTATAATCACAGCGTTGATCTTGACGCTCTCAAATCCCGCCTCCTTTGCCGCTCTAATTCCCTCCAAAACTTTTTCGTGCGAGTCTCTGCGGGTCACCTGCGAAAATCTGGACGAACGCAGGCTGTGCAAACTCACAGTAACCGAGTAGAGTCCCGCCTGCTTCAGGGCTTTCGCTTTCTCCGCAAGGAAGAATCCATTAGTTGTCAGTCCCAGCCTGCTTATGCCTGGAACTGCAAGTATCATCGGAATCAGTCTTTCAATTTCCTTGCGCACAAGCGGCTCGCCGCCGGTGATCCTGATTCGGTCAACTCCGAATAGCGAAAAGATCCTTACGAGCCGCGAGATCTCCTCGAAACTTAGGACCTTATCGTTAGGGAGCCATTCAGGGTTCTCGGGCATGCAGAAATTACATCTGAAATTGCACTTGTCGATGACAGAAAGCCTGAGTTTCCTTGCCCTTCTTCCAAATGAATCTATGAGGGCCAGGTCTTCCTGTTTTTCCCGAGTGGCCTGCATCAGGAGCATGACCCGCTCCGGGCGATAATAAATATTCTTTATCAGGGCTTCGGCATCGGAAGCATGATCAACTTGGCTGTATCGAACTAGAAATGTATCCAAAGTGTTTCGGCAGAGCTTCTATGCATTCACAAACCTTTACTCGCTTGATTTCTTTCTCTATTGATTGTACGTAAAAATTCCAAAACGGGTCTCGCCTTTAAAGCATAAATAACGAAAGTCAGAATTGTTGCTTCTATGAACACTCAAAAGCTCAAGTTTAAACGCCGTGCTGTCTCTACAGTCGCGGTTGTTGTAATTATAATTGTAATCATAATTATTGCCGCGGCAGGATATTACTTCTATACCACCACTACGACGCCAACCAGTATTACCAGTTCCACATCGTCTTCTTCATCCTCGTCCACTTCTACATCACTTTCGTCTTCGTCCTCTGCCACAAGTTCTGTGAGTAGTACTAGCTCCACGGGATCATCTTCATCTTCTTCGTCCTCCATCTCTACATCGGGTTCTGCAGGCTTCGGGCCCAACGTGACCGTTGCAATGACCGTGTCGCAATCGGGGGCATACGGTCCTCTTGATTCAGGCTATCTTTACTTCAATCAAGCTTGGCAGGCCTATGTCAATGGCAATGGAGGTCTCGTTGATGCCAACGGGCAGCATCACCTTGTGAAGGTCATTACTGCTGATGACGCAAGTGACGTCCCAACCGCCGATAAATTGTATCACCAGTTCGCCGAACAGCAGGGTGCAAATGTCCTAGTCAGCCCATACAGCGCTGACACTGGACTGACGCTGCAGCCAATTGCACAACAAGATCACGTTCCTTTGATTATGGCTGAGGCGAGCACGGCTCAAATGTGGAATGGCACGTACACTTGGCAGGTGACGGACATGGTTCCATACTGGTCACAGAATACAACAACAGCTTGGTCCGCTAGTTACTTCCGCATGCTCAACGAGACAAAGTGGGCAAAGACAATCGCGTTTGTGGGTTGGGACATAACCTGGGCAATTGACGATTACAGCAGCGGCCTATGGCTCGCAAATCACACCCAAGGACTGTCGGTCGTGTATCAGCAGCTCCTCACCCCCAAACTTCCAAAACCCTGACTTTTCTCAGCAGATAAACGCCCTAAAGGCGAAGAACCCTGACATTGTCTACCTTGCCATGTTCGGGCCCTTCTGCGCCCTGTTCATTAACCAGGCGGCCGCCGCAGGATTCCACCCGAAGGAGTGGCACACAATCGAGTGGGGTGCCAGTTTTGCTAGTACGCTTGCTTCGAAAGGAGTTAGCACGGAGAACATTACCTCCGACGTATTCTGGACTCCTTCATTCCCATCGAACAACGCGGGCACGAGCACATTCCTGCAGCTAATGTCAAATGCAAACCAGCTTGCGAAGGCGGCAAACTCGTCGGGGAACGTCGCAGCCGTGAACTGGTACAACTATCAGAACATCGAGCTTCGAATGATAATCTTCCAGATGATTACTCAAGCAGTTTCCATGATCCCCTCTGCCAACTTTAGCACTCCGCAGCAGGAGAATGCGGCCCTGAATAACGCGCTGCATGTTCTGAACATGCAGACCATAAGCGGCCCACTGCAGATTCTCGCTCCGGGCTACGGCACGATAGGTCTTGCGGCGGTTCAGTGGCAGCATGGCGACATTCAAACAGTCTATCCTAAGAACGTCGCCAATGCGACATACGCTCACCCCTAGAGCAAGGGCAGCAGCAACTTTCAATAAAGACAGAGTCGGAGTGTTCGGACGAGAGCTAGTAATACCTAGTTGCTAGACCTCACTCCACAAATCGCTCAGTCCGCTGCAGATGGCCTACTCTACGGAGCCATCTACGCTCTGGCTGCACTCGGTCTTTCTCTAATTTTCTCCGTGATGGGCGTTCTCAATCTCTCGCACGGAGATTTCATAATGCTCGGGGGATTCGTGGGTTTCTATTTTGCCGGTGCGCTTTCGGTCAATAAGAATGGTCCGCTCGCCCTGCTCGGGATCTTCCTTAGCGCCTTCGTTGTGATTGCGGCCTTCGGCTCCGCTTATGAATTCGCCCTAATTCGCCCCATACTCAAGAGGCCTTCGGGCGACGTTCTTATAAGCTCCATACTCCTGACCGTGGGAACGTCCTTTCTTATCGAGAACATTGGCTACAGATACATTCCAAAGTACATCCCGTTTCAGCTCACCGTGTTTTCGATCCCGATCAATGTAAGCCAGCTTACCTTGAGCTATGGTGGCGTGTACATGGACGGAGTAAAGGTCCTCGGGCTTGTGATCATCGCCTGCGCGACTGCGCTGCTCTATGTTTTCTCGCGGAGGACTTACTTGGGGAAGGCCATGCGAGCGATAACCCAGAACAAAGAATCTTCCCTTTTAATGGGGGTCAATCTGCAAAAGATCTCACTCCTGACATTTGCACTCGGATCAGGTTTTGGCGCGCTCGCGGGAGTTATTATTGCGATGACGAACAGCATGGATCCGGGCTTTGGACTGCCCTTTACAATTGCCCTTCTTTCTGTCATGGTCCTCGGAGGAACCAAGTCCTACTGGGGGCCGCTGGTCGGAGGTTTGATAATCGGATTTGTCCAAATATTTGTTCAGGCGCCCTTCCTGAACCCCTTCACCATTCCAATTACAAACATTGAAATTACAAATCTGGAATACTGGGCACCTGCAGTTTCGATAGTTGTCCTGATCGTGGTTTTGATGGTCAAGCCCTCAGGACTGGCGGGCGAGCGCAAAGGCACTTCAAAGTTCTAGACTGAATAGCAGAACAAGTAGTCAGTAGGTCTCTTCGAGTGGGAGGGAGGAAATGCGACGCAAACGAAATCCAATCTGAGCCCCTCCGTTTTTCAGTGGCTCTCGAACTTTGCAAGAAAGCACCGTACTCTCGTGATAGGCCTTACGGCATTTGTAATCCTTGGAGGAGTTGCCCCGTTCGCGACGAACAAATACATCCTGAACAGCGTCCTCGACTACTTCCTGATCTACGTCGCCCTCGCGGAGAGTTACGACATTCTCGGGGGCCTGATGGGCTACGTTGATCTCGGCATAACGGTCTACTTTGGCGCGGGTGCATATGGGTTTGCAATACTATATCACGTGCTCCACTGGGTTGCCCCACAGGCGCTTGTTGTTGCGGTCCTGTTTTCGGGATTCTTAGGTCTTCTCGTAAGCTTCCCAATGTTCCGTCTTAGGGGGTTTTACTTTGCCGTCGCCACTCTCGCGCTTGTTCCGCTAGGGCAGTACATTGTTCTTGCTCCCTCACTCGGCAAGTGGACGAACGGTGTGGGAGGAATAAGTGGATTCCAGGCGAACTCCGTAGAGGCCTACTACGGGATCTTCGCATTCGCAGTGTTTTCCATCATCCTTGTCTTTGCAATCTCGAGGTCTCGACTGGGCCTCGCTCTCACGAGCATAAGGGAAGATGAACAGGTCGCAGAGTCGTCTGGTATCAACACTCGCTTGACAAAGAAAATCGCGATGGTCATCTGCGCCACTCTGTCGGGAGTCAGCGGCTGCCTCTTTGCCTGGTCTCAGGGAACGATCCTTCCTTCAGTTGTCTTCTCGCTCTATCTGGCTTTCATCCCGGTCACATTCGCACTCTTTGGTGGAACGGGAACCGTCATGGGTCCTATCATCGGAACAGGCGTATACTCGCTTCTTGACTTCGTTCTTCACTCGAGCCAGGTACAAAATTCCCAATTCGCCTGGCTTTCCTCATATGAACAGGCACTGGTGGGTCTATTCCTTATAGTGGTGGGGCTGTTTGCACCAGACGGAATTCTAGGTCTCTCAAGAAGGATATACAGAAGGCAAAAGACCAGAAAACTGCGCGGAAAAGAATTGGCTGACGATAAATTAGCCCCGATGAAATCCATGTTGGAGATTGAGGAGAAGTGGAAAGCAGAGGAGAAAGAAGGAGAGCAGGAGTAGCAACAGGAGCCAAACGGTCGTTATGGGATGCCTCAGCGGGGACTAGGACCGTAAAGGAGGTCTACAGTGAAATAGTAGGCGAAGAAAAGTATCGCCGTAGCCCAATTACCTTCGTCTGCCCGGGAGACTCACATCGCAAGGTACGCTTGCTTAACGTACGGATTGTCCAAAAGCTCGGCGCCTGTCCCGGACAGTTTCACCCTGCCCGTCTCCAACACGTAAGCATTATCGCTTATCTTCAGCGCACGCCCGGCGTCTTGCTCCACGATTAGAATTGTTATTCCTTCCTCCTTCAGTCTGTCAATCGCCTTGAATATTGTATCGACGACGATTGGCGCGACTCCTGCAGATGGTTCATCCAGCATGAGGATTCTCGGGACTCCCATCATTCCGCGTCCAATTGCAAGCATCTGGGCCTCTCCTCCTGAAAGTGTGCCAGCGACCTGATTGCGTCGTTCCCTCAAGATTGGGAACAGCGAGTAGACTTTTTCAAGCATCTCCGCATGGCGGGGGCGAGCATGCCTCGAGAATGACCCCATGTCAAGGTTTTCTCTGACAGACATGTCGGGGAAAATCCCGCGCCCTTCAGGGACGTAAATGACTCCGCTGTCGACAATCTTCTCTGTGCTCATGCGATTTAGAGCTCTACCAGCGAATAGGATTTGACCCGGAGGCTCAGGCCTCAAGATGCCGGCTATCGTCTTCAGCATCGTAGTTTTGCCCGCGCCGTTAGATCCGATGAGTGAGACAATCTGCCCTAACTCGACTTCGAAGGATACGTCCCAGAGTACGCGGATGTCTCCGTAGGACGCATTGACTCTGTTGACGGCCAGAAGCGGAGGCTTTTGGTGGTTAGTGCCGCCGTTACTTTGATTGCTTGGAATAAGACTCACCTAGATATACTTGTATGACGCGCTCGTCGGTGAGAACCTGGTCCGGAGTGCCCTCAGCGAGCATCTCGCCGTGGTGCAATACGACGACTCTGCTGCACGCGGACTGGATTGCCTTCATCACGTGTTCCACGATTAGGACTGACAGCCCTCTTTCCTCATTCAGTTTCCTGATGAGTTTAACAAAGCGAGTCACTTCCGAGAGGTTCAGGCCGGCCATCGGTTCATCGAGCATCAGCAGTTTTGGGTTTGCCGCGAGAGCTCTGCCAACTTCCACGATCTTTCTTTCCTCGATAGGGAGGTGCTTTGCGTAAATCTCTGCCCTTTCCCTTAGGCCGAGTAGGTCCAGGATCTCTTCCACCCTTTCTTTGAGATTCGTCTTTTCGGAGTGAGGCCTTCCATAGATCGCGCCCACGAGTATGTTGTCTCTTACCGTGTGGTTAAGAAAGGGCCTTACGCTCTGATAGGTCCTCGAAATTCCAAGCTTGCAAATGGCGTGCGGAAGAAGCTTGCTGATGCTCTTGCCCTCAAAGAAAACCTCTCCCGAATCAGGCCTTTCAATCCCGGTGACAAGATTGAACAGAGTTGTCTTCCCTGCGCCGTTCGGCCCGATCAGCCCGAGCACCTCGCCGGAGTGCATCCTGAAGGTTACATCTTTGATCGCAACCAGTCCACCAAAGTCCTTTGTCAGATTTCTGGTTTCAAGAAGGGAAGTCAGTTTTAGACTCAAGGAGAAGCTCAGCTACGGTCTGCCTTTGAATTTGATTCGATTGCCCGAATAATAAGGCATATTGTTCCTCGTATTGGATGTGCTAGGAAGCTAGTCCCTATTCAACACCTTGCTGTTGGCATCGAACTCAAATGCCAAAGGAAAACGACAAGAACAAAGTTAATACCTGCTACTTATTCGGAAGGTATCGGTTCAACCGGTCGTATCTCAATCAAATTGCCGAGCACAACTTTAAACCAAGTAAGAGGAAAGCAAAGGAAGGCAAAAGAAAAAAAGAAAAAGGGAAGAATTCGAACAGCGCGAGCATCGGTTCCTTTCAAGGTCATTACTTCGGACGGCCAAACAATAGAGCTACCTTACTTTTCACCAATCAGAGCAGCAGGGCACAAGGAGCTCAAACTGCTCAGATCTCTCCCTTGGTTTGAGGAAGGCAAACCTCTGCGCAACTGGATGCTACACGAGACCGACTTTTACGATGAGGTTGAGCAGATTTGGGGAAAGAGGTGGGGCGCGGAGGGCATCGGTAGATTGAGGGAGGTCCTGGTTTCCAGGCCGACAGAGAACGAGACGCGCGCGGAGTACGAGAAGGAGTGGCAATACTATTACTCTTCTTCAAAGGGCAATGCAGATCTTTCGAAGTTGCAGGAGCAGTTTGACAACTACTACACCATTCTGAAACAGAACGGAGTGAGGCTGAACTACGTCGAACCTCCAAATCCTGCTATAGGGGCGTACGGCTATCTCAAGAACATGGTGACGCTCGCCGGTGGAGGGCTGGTCGTCAAAGGGGGCGCTATAATCCACAGGATGGGTCTCGGGTCATGGCAACGAGGTCGCGAGGTAATCTGGAGCAAGGCACTCTCCGCTTTGCAGGTTCCGATTTACTTGACGATTCGCGGCAAGGGAGTGGGCGAGCCGGGGGCTGGTAGGTGGCTAGACAGCAAGACCTTTGTGTTCAACGAGAGTGTGGTGGCAAACGAGGAAGGGCTGGCCCAGATCCAGTACGTCCTAAACGGCCTCGGAATCGAATTTGTAATCACGCACAGCCCCGGCTGGATCGAAACGATAGGCAACGGCAACATAGGAACAAGCCACGCCGACATGTTTATGATCGTCCCAGACATCGGCGTCTGCGTTCTCTACCCCGATCTCGTCAATTACGGTTTCGTCAGATACCTCCAAAAGCGAAAGGTCAAGATAATCGAAGTACCTCCGGAGGAGTACTGGGCGCTTGCGGTAAACGCCGTGACACTTGAACCTGGGAAGGTTGTGATGAATTCTGGGTCGAAGAAGGTTGTCAAGGCTCTTGAGCGCGAGGGCATTGACGTCATAGAAGTGGACTTTTCTGAAAGCCACAAGTTTGCTATAGCGGGGCTGCACTGTGCCACCCTTGAGCTGATCAGGGACCAGCCTGGGCCGCTTCTAGATCAGGTTTAGCGACGTGTCCCAAAGTAGAGGTAAGCAACGACGCTCGTCACCCGCAGTACTCTATCTTGAGCATGAGTAGGATCATGAAAGTGCGAAAGGACTGCCAGTGAACGAGCGGGAAGTAGGAGCGCCAAATAGAAGGAGTTGTGGGATCATTGAAAGAGTTGAACACCGAAGGAAGTAATCAAGCAGCTCCTCAACAACCCGGAGGAAGACACAGACAGGCCTTCTGGGTTGGGATGCTCTTTACCCTGTCCTCCGCTATTCTCTGGGGAAGCACATATCCTGTAATCGGGGTGGCGCTTAATTCTTACAACGCCTTTGATATCGCGCTTTACCGCGCCATTCTCGCTAGCGGCACGCTCGTAATTTACTTCCTAGTTTCGGATAGGGTGCGCGACATGCGGCCGAGGCGTGAAGACATGTCGCTCCTATTTCTCGGTTCGGTGTTCGGAGCTAGCGGCTTTTGGACGCTCCTGAACATCTCTGTTCTCTTCCTCGAAGCCGACACCTCTTCTTTTCTAGTCGCGCTTTACCCACTGATTGCAATAGTTCTGGCCAATATTGTCCTGCATGAGAGGATGACTTCGTTTAGAGCAATTGGCGTCATCGCGGGGATTGCAGGTACCTTCATCATAGTCGTCTTCGGAGAGGGAGCAGGATTTGTCGGAAGCCAGCCTGTCCTCGGGTCAATAATTGCGATTTCGGCCGCTTTCTTCTGGGGAGGCTACATGATGACGACGAAGATTCTAATCGAGCGGGGGAAGGCCAGCGGACGCGGCACGAGCCCGGAATACATCACATTTTACAACTTCTTACTGGCTATTCCGGTAACGCTGGTGCTGGTGCTCCTCAGTGGTTCGGGGCAGAGTTTCTTGAGCTTTTCATCTGAGGGATTGAGCCTCGTACTCTACCTTGGCGTCATTGCATCGGGAATCGCGTTCCTGATCTTCAACAAAGGGATAAGGTTAATTGGAGTTAGTGGGGCGGCCATAAACCAGCTGATCTTTCCAGCGGTTGCTGTGATCCTGTCCTATCTTTTCCTCGGCGAGGTCATCAATCTCGCCGAGGCTCTGGGAATGGGACTCATAGTTGCCGGAATAATCGTTGCGCAGTTGCTCTCTAGGAACTAGTTGGCCTTCTGCCGCCGGCTTTGACTAGCAGTGTCCTGACCTTCTCAGGGGTAATCGGGAGGTCAACATACTTTATGCCAAATTGCGACAGGGCATCGTCGACAGCATTTGCGATTGCTCCTGCGGTTGGAATTGCCGCGCCCTCACCAAGGCCCTTGAAACCACCCAGGGTAAGCGACGGTGTCTCGATCGAGTCGACCTCAACTGTGGGCATTTCATTTGCCGTAGGAAGTAGATAGTCCATGAACGTCGAGGAGAGCAACTGACCCTCCTTGTCGTAGACTAAATCCTCAAACATTGCCCCGCCAATCCCGTGAGCCAGCGCTCCATGAACCTGACCGTGGGCAGTCATCGGATTGATCAAAACACCGCTGTCGTCGACGATGTAATACTTCAATAGTTTTACGTACCCAGTTTCAGGATCTACCTCGACTGAAACAAGATGTGTCGCATAGCTACACGTTGTGGGGGCGTCAGGCTCGTAGAACGACACGACTTCGAGGCCTGGTTCCATGCCCTGTGGAAGCTTCCCTGAAAATCTGATTGCGACATCGGCGACCTCTTTGAGTGAGATTCTCTTGCTAGGATCACTCTTCACCGTGATGATGCTGTTCTTGATTTCCAAGTCTTCCGGGGCCTGCTTCAACAAATGCCCCGCAATCAGGAGTATCTTGTCTTTCAGCTTCCTTGAAGCTTTGATGCATGCACCTCCTGATGTCACGGTGCCTCGGCTCGCCCAGGCTCCGAATCCATAGGGCGATTCTTGCGTGTCGCCCTCCAGAACCGCAATGTCTTCGAAGTCAGCACCGAGAGCGTCAGAAATAACTTGAGCGAAGACAGTTTCGTGTGGTTGGCCCTGTCCAGCCATTCCAAGGTGAGCAGTCACCTTGCCTGACGGGTCAACTGAAAGCCTGCAGGACTCCCACCCTCCAACGGCCCAGCCGAGGGGACCCTGGAGACGGGATGAAGCAGGCGCGGTATACTCGACGTAAGTTGCAAGGCCGATCCCAATAAAGCGTCCCTGATTACGAAGTTTCCTCTGTTCCTCCCTGAGTTTGTCTAGCTGTGCAAATTTGAGTGCCCGCTCCAACACCTGTTTGTAGTTCCCCGTATCGTAGAGAACACCAATCGGCGTTTTCCATGGCATCTCTTTGGTATCGATCATGTTCTTGAGACGAATCTCCTCCGGCATCATTCCTAGCCTCTTCGCGATGAGATCCATCATCCGTTCGATTACAAACGCTGCCACAGGCCTCCCGAACCCTCTGTGCGGCCCGCACGGCGCTTTGTTTGTAACAACGCAGAGCAGATCAAAGTCATAGTTCTTGAGCCTGTAGGGACCAGGAAGTGACGCGCACGTGAGCATCGCTGGTTGGACCTCAGTCCAAAAAGTACCCGAGACTCCAAAATCTGCGACAATCTTGTCTCTCACACCAAGTAGCGTCCCGTCCTTCTTTACCGCGCACTCAACGTAGTGAACTTGTTGTCTCTCATGGCCAGCAACCAAGAGGTGCTCTTTGCGGTCTTCGTACCACTTAACCGGTCTTCCGAGTTTCATTGAAAGAAGTACCGTACTCACCTCGTCCTGAAAGACCGCCGATTTTATCCCAAAACCCCCGCCCACCCTTGGGGCAATGACTCTGATCTTGTGTTCTGGAAAGTCGAGTGTTTGTGCGAGGAAAGTTCTTAGGGCATGTGGGAATTGAGTTGAGGCATAAACCAGCAACGTCTTTTCAGCGCTGTTGTAACTAGCTAGAATGGCGCGGTTCTCCATGGGTGTCGGAGAATATCTGTTGCTCACTAGTCTTTCCTTTAGGACAATGTCCGCTTGCTTGAAGGCCTCGTCAGTTTCCCCACCGTGAAAAACGTCGTGGAAGAGGATGTTGTCTCCCCAGTCCTCGTAGAGTAGTGGAGAGCCATCCTTGATGGACTGTTCGGCATCAGTCACTGGTTCCAGCGGATCGTAATCCACTTCAATCAGCTCGAGTGCATCCTCGGCTATAGCGCGGCTTACCGCGGCTACGGCTACAACGGGTTCCCCTACGAACCTGACCTTGTCAGTGGCGAGCGACAATCTCTCTGGGGTCCTTAGCCCAGGCAATGCCATCCAGGAGACAAGCTGCTTTGCCGTCTCGCGCCCTGTTAGTACGTAAACAACACCTGGGAGTTCGTAGGCTTTGGAAACGTCAATGTTTCGAATTTTTGCATGTGCGTAAGGGCTGCGAAGAAAGGCCGCATAGAGCATCTTTGGAAGCTTTAGATCATCAGTGTAGGTGCCCTCGCCCTTGAGGAGCTGGAGGTCTTTCCTTGGTCTGATGTTCTTTCCGACCATTCTCTCCTCTTCAACTGCAATCTCGCCCCTGACAATAGTCGATGACAACTGGTGAAGAAAATCGCCTTTATCCGAACATATCTCACCCTCCTGTCAACCAATTAAAATTTCTGGGAGGAATTGCACAAAAACACGGTCTCCTAGGTTCGATTCATATCCCAAGAGAGTTGAAAAGAACGGCCTGAATCACGCTGAGGAGTCCTTCATAAGAGTACTCAGAAACACGTAGCAACTTAACCGGAGTGCAAAAGGAGGTCTCACCAGGACCTAACGGTAATGAACTGGCGAGTGCGAAAACATCACATTTCCACTAAGGAGTTCATGTCTTCTGAGCCATGGCTCTTCACTGCTGATTCTGACTCAACTGTTCCTTTTCGGGGTTTACGAGATAATCGGCTATTCGGCCGGCAATACTGTGTTCTGTAGATGTCTGAGCACCCTTGAATTCTACTGTGCCGTTTACCTCGTGTACAACGTAATCCGAGGAATCTGGTGTCCTCTCCATCACGTCGATTCCCAGGACTCCTGCCCCAATGGTTTCGACAGTCCGAAGCAAAGTTTCTTCAAGTTCAGATGTCAGTTTGCATGGTTCGGTGTGTCCTCCCAATGCAACGTTGGTCTTCCAAGAATCGACTGCAGCATATCTGTAAACAGAGGCGACGACTTCGTGGCCCACGGCGATGCATCTGATGTCCCTGGGTGGTCTGTTTATCATCTCCTGTATGTAGAAGATTGATTGCATCGAGTCTCCGTTCTGTTCACGCATTTCTATGAAAGCTTCTGCAGTTTCTTTGTCACGAACCGGGACAACCTGCCTCCCCCAGCTTCCTACTATGGGTTTCATGACACAAGGAAAACCGATCGACTCGATTGCCTTCATCGCGGATTCTGCCGAGAAGGCGACAACGGTCTTTGGCGTGGGTATGCCTCTTTTCGCAAGAAGCTGACTCGTCTCGAGTTTATTCCCGCACAGGTTGAGGACTCGGCAGGAATTTATGACCTCAATACCGTGAGACTCAAACACAGAGGCCACATTTGCACCGCGGTAGTAACTGACGCACCTGTCCAGGACTATCTGGGGGAGATGGTCAAACCGAGAGGTATCGAGGGGCAGAACGAGAGCCTTGGCGTCGACCATATTCGGGGTAATTCCCCTGATCTCGAGCTGCCTTGCGATTTCCTTTTCCTCCCACCTTACGCGGTCATAGAGGATGCCAATTGATTTAGAGGGCAAGCTCTGCGACTCACTCACCCCAATCCTCTTTTACACTCTCTGCTACCTTGATGGTTACGGTCCCGCCGCCGAGCGAAGCGATCTCATAATCCGCACCGCAATCCGGGCAAGACACAATTTCTCCGATTACCGCATCGTCTTCAACGTGAACCGCGGCGTCGCACTCTAAACACTTTGTCTCCATATTCTTTGTTGATTCACCTCCGCACCCTTGTTCCAGTTATATTATTTCTTCCAGCTCTAGACGACATTGTGAGGGTCAGCGGGGAAGCCAAATTGTTACGCGATACGCCGTCGCCGCTATCGCCCCCAACAGCTTCAGTGCCATTGATTTTTCTTTCCTCTTTCATTGATTTCTTTTTCATCAGACCTTGATTGCTCTTTTTCCTAAACCGGAAATCACGCTTTCTGCTTCCTGTGCTCTCCTCCTGTCTCCCTAAAGATTTCACATACGTCACGAGAAGCATCTCCGATCTAGTAACGCTGGCCGAAAGTTTACGAAGCATTTCGCCGTGCTTTGTAAGATCTTTTGACCTCGCCTTGCACGACTTGGAGACGAGCGTCGGATTCGGGGCGCCTATTGTCTTGCGCTTTCGGAGAACAATATTCGGATTTGTGATATCTGAGATCTCTTCGCGTTTTATTGGCACCCCTAGGATCTTTTCGAGCTCTGCTTCGGTTACATTGGAGAATTGCTTAAACTGGTTCTTCTCACGAGAAAGTTCAGAGGCATGCTTTACGAGCGAGGCCACTCTGCCGTGTGCCTCGCGAAAAGGTAGGCCGTATTTCGTGACTAGATGATCAGCGAGCTCGGTTGCAAAAAGAAAGTCATCAGACACTGTCGCTGAAAGGAGAATTTCTTCGTTGAATTTGATCTCCTCAAGGAGCTGTGCATGAAGTGCAAGCGACGAGATAGTATTGTCCAGCGCACTCCAGAGGTTTCTTGTGAGCTCCTGAAGATCGAGGTTGTAACTTAGTGGTAAAGACCTGACTATCCCAAGCGCCCCAACAAGGTCGCCAACGACTTGCGAAGCCTTTGCTCTCCCGATCTCCGGCACGATTGCATTCTTCTTCTGTGGCATCATGCTCGACGTGGAGGAATATCTGTCACTAATCTCGGCAAATGAGAACTCCTTTGTGGTCCAGAGGACAATTTCTTCTGAGAGTCTACTGAGATCTGCCATTATCTGGGCGCAAAGGTAAACGGATTCAATTGCAAAGTCCCTCGAGGAGACGGCGTCGAGAGAGTTCTCGACCAATGAATCAAAGCCAAGAAGTTTTGCGACAAATCTCCTGTCTAGGCTGAAGCTGCTCGAAGCGAGCGCTCCGCTGCCCATCGGCGACTGGTTTACTCTCCTGTAGCATTCCAAAAGCCGAGAAAAATCCCTATCCAGCACGTCGAAGTGAGCCAAGAGGTGATGGCCCACCGTCACTGGCTGAGCGCGTTGAAGGTGTGTGTATCCAGGCATGATAGTGCCAGCGTGCTTTCCTGCCTGAAGGAGCAAGGCATTCTGGAGTGATACGAGCGAGCAACCTAGTTCCAGAAGCTCCCCCCTCAGAGCCATTCTGAGCGCCGTTGCCACCTGGTCGTTTCTGCTCTTCGCTAGATTCAACATGCCGCCAACCTCTCTTCCGGCGCTTAATATGACGAGATCTTCGACGTTCATGTGCACGTCCTCTAGCACCTCTTTGAGTTCCATATTGCGGGGAATAATTGAAAGCGAGTGCAACAGCTTCCTCGCTGTTTCTCTGTGAATCAATCCTTTTCGCGAGAGCATTACTGCATGAGCAGAGTTTATTGCAATCACTGCTTTTAGAATCCTGTGATCTATGTCGATTGAAGAGGTGTACTTGGCTGCACTTGGAGCAAAACGCCCTAAGCGGCCAGTGTGAAGTATGTCGCCGCTCCTGACCCTTGTGCGATCTGACTTCAATGAAACTGCCTTTGACTCCCCATTGCGCTGTCTTGAATTGTCAGTTTTCATTTTGGTTTCAAGCGATGTACTTGTATCGTACTACTTGTGAAGCGTTCATCAACTTGCTCTGAAGAACTTTGGAGTCTGCAACCGTTTTGCTACTGTCTGTGCTTCTCACTTTTGGCTGGGCTTTTGCTGGGCAACGGGAATGCCGGAATCCAACACTTGATTCTGATCCTTTGCGCCCGGTATTTCGTTTGCAACTCTGGACGAGAGCCCCCAGATGTCGATGAAACCTACTGCCGCCTTCTGGTCATATACGGAGGTCGCGTCGTAGGTTGATAGCCGATGCTGGTAAAGCGAGTACTCCGACTTGCGTCCGACAATGCGCAGTGAGCCCTTGTGCAATTTCACCCTTACCGTGCCTGTGACCCTTTCCTGGGTTGAGTCAACGAAGGCATCGAGGTCTCGTCTTAGAGGTTCGATCCACAAACCGGAGTAAACCAGCCAAGTCCACTGCTCCTCCGCTCTCGACTTGAACTCGAGTTCATTCCGCGTGAGTACTAGTTTCTCGAGGTCCTTGTGCGCCGCGATGAGCGTGAGGGCCGCGGGGCATTCGTATACTTCGCGAGACTTTATTCCAACCAGTCTGTCCTCTATGTGGTCAATTATTCCAACGCCGTTCAGACCAGCCTTGGAGTTCACGTAATTGATTAGGTCGACTGGGTTTGCCTTCTTGCCGTCAACGTTAACAGGGACACCTCTTTCAAAATCGATTTCGAGGTACTCTGGCTCTTCGGGCGCATTTCTTATGGGGACGCACCACTCGAACGCCTCTTCTGGAGGCTCGACGAAAGGATCTTCCAGCGGGCCTGATTCTATTGACCTGCCCCAGAGATTTTGGTCGGTTGAAAAGATGGATTTACTTGGTTTCACTGGAATGTTATGTCTTTGCGCGTACCTGATCTCTTCCTCTCGGCTGAGATTCCACTCCCTCACAGGCGCGATGATCTTCAGGTTTGGATCAAGGCCCTTTATCGTGACGTCGAAGCGCACCTGATCATTTCCCTTTCCGGTGCATCCGTGGGCCACCGCGACTGCTCCTTCCTTTTCAGCCACTTCTACGAGTTTCTCGGCTAACAGCGGTCTAGCGAGAGCAGTGCTGATCGGATAGGTGCATTGATATAATCCGTTGGCCTTGATGCTCTTGAAAATGTAATTCGTTGCAAACTCTTCTCTTGCGTCGATCTGATAGTGATTCACCGCTCCGATTTGCTTTCCTCTCTCGCCTATCGTTGAGAGGTCTTCTCTTTGGCCCACATCAATTGTGCAGGTAACTACGTCCAGCCCGTACTTTTCCTTGATCCACCTGATTGACACCGAGGTGTCGAGGCCACCGGAGTACGCGAGAACTGCTTTGTCCGTCAATTCGTCTAAATGTCTCTGTGACACACAATTATTTCCAAAACTCTTTTATAACTTTCGGTCAATAATAACGATATCAGTCAAAAGTGACCGATGTTGGTCAACGATGTTTCCATATCAAGAACGGTGAAAACCGTGATTGATAACGACCTCTCCATGCAGGACGCGATTGGCAGGAGATATGGAAACTATACAGCAATCGCGCGCTTGATCAAGCCCAAGGTGGAAAGAGAACTGGGACGAAAAGTGAATTTTGAATCGCTTGTCACTTCAGTGAAGCGTGTGAAGCCAAGAATCCAATTGGCCTCAGCGGGAATTGAGGGCGTACTCGCAGAGAGCATCGTCAACGTGCGAACAGATGTTGCAAAACTCAGCTTGGAAAAGAGCAAGCGATCTCTCGAGGCCTCACGGAACCTCATGGCATCGTACCAAGAGGAGTTCTTACAGGTATCAGAGAGCAACTCTGCAATTACAATGATCTTTGATCAGAAGCTTCTAGAGACTGTGCACAAGAAATTCAACGACGACGACATATTGGATGAGCAGTCAAACTTGGCCGCCATAATAGTCCACAGTCCATCCGAAATCGTCAGAACCCCTGGCGTCGTACTTTCGATTTATGCAAAGATCGCGGAAAATCACGTCAACATAGAAGACACAGTGAGTTGTTTCACGGACACGATCGTAGTGATTAGAATGGAAGAAGTCGCAAGAACATTTTCCGTATTGACAGATCTGATAACTGAGTGCAGGAACAAGATAAGGAAGCATACAGCGAGAGGTATTGCAGCGAGATGACATCAGTATCCAAATCCATAGAGCAACACGACCAGCAACAGCAGGCCACGAGCACATCCAGTAGAGGCACGCCTTTGGCATCTTCAGGCAATCTTCTGACACTGGGGGAATTGACACCACCAGAGTTCAAATCTCTGATTGATCTTGCGGAAGTCTTTCGGGCCGAGCGCAGATCAAAGAAGTTCACGCACCAAATTCCCGGAACCTCTCTCGCCCTTTTGTTTGAAAAGCCCAGCACGCGGACTCGCGTCTCATTCGAGGTGGCGATGTTCGAGCTCGGAGGCCATGCCGTGGTCTTGAGTACGCGCGACATGCAATCCTCGAGGGGCGAACCACCAGAGGATACTGCGAGAGCTCTTTCGAGGTACTGCCACGGAATCGCAGCACGGGTCAACAGTCACGAGACTCTCGTTACATTTGCAAAGAACGCATCCATACCAGTGATCAACGCACTTTCTGACAACTACCATCCGTGCCAGACCATAGCTGACATCCAGACCATCCGACAGTACAAGCGTAAACTCAAGGGCCTGAAGCTTGCTTGGATCGGTGATGGGGACAACGTCTGCAATTCTTTGCTCATAGGCTCAGCACTTTCCGGAATCGACGTGACGGTGGCTTGCCCCGCAGGGTACGCGCCGCTTGACGAGGCAATGTCACTTGCAAAAACGCAGGCGGAGAATAACGGCTCACAGATAGACGTCGTTCACGACGCGGCAGAAGCAGCTACAGACGCAGATGTCATCGTAACCGATACTTTCATCTCGATGGGTCACGATGAAGAAAGGGAAAGAAGGCTGAAAGTGTTCATCCCGGATTTTCAGGTGAATGATAGATTGATGTCCTTTGCGAAGGAGGATGCAATCTTCATGCACTGCCTTCCTGCACACAGGGGCGAAGAAGTAAGCGCGTCAGTCATTGATGGGCCACAATCAGTGGTATGGCAAGAGGCTGAAAACAGATTGCACGGTCAGAAGGCCGTGCTGTACACTTTGATGAAGAAGTACTCTGCCAAACTCTAGTTAGGTTTGGACCTGCGACACGGACGCCCCAAAAGGTAGAAGATTCGGAGAGGCGTTGTAGGAATGACAGCGAATAGAAAAGTGAGAGCGGTACGTCCAAGCAGTAACCCTCTTTCTGTTCATAGATGGGATTCAGCTATGCGGCCTACCTGGGCCTCCTGCGGTGTCATCGCGCCCTGTTTGGCCTTGGTCCGCACGGGACAACCGTTTCATCCCGCCCCAGGAACCTCAGCATCTCTGCATCATCGTATTTGACTGGATTGGGTATCGTTTCTGTTTTGTAGCCAGCCATCTCTGACTGTGTCTCTCGACACCGTGACTTTTCCGCGGGGACAGAGGAGTTTCCTCAGAAGGTCTCCGAGACCCACCCGCTTGCTCGTACCAGTACAGAGTTTTTCTTATCAGAAATAATAACCTTGCGAGAGTGAGGGAACAAGAAATGCTGAAAGTTCTTTTGAAGTGACCTTTTTCATGAACTATCCCGTCTCCTACAAATGTTCCTCTTGGCTGTTGGGAAAATAGGAACGCTCAATTTTGGTGACTTGCTGCGCTGACTCTGCCCTTGAGTACTCATCTAATGGCTCCTGGTTCAAGGTCAGAAATGTGCCTCCCCACTTGTATATCGAGAGCAATTTCTTCGCTACATTGCTAAAGCCCAATATGTACAACGATGCGGCTACCGCTTCGAGAGAACTCAACGCTCCAATTTTCGAATAGTTGGTAGGATTGCCAGCCAGAAGTGCAGGCAATCTTCTCTGGTGACCGCGGAATTGCAGCCGCGCAAATAGATCCTGTGCTTTGGCCCATGAGCAATCAATTACAACAATTCCAAAGCTCAACGCTGACTGTCTGTCCGCTTTCGATAGTGTATCTTCTGCTGCGGGATTGAGCACCAGGGCGCCCTTCGGGATTGATCTTATCGACATCGGTCTGGCCAGCCCCATTCTCCTCATCTTGGCGGAAGTGCATTTTGCAGGGTCGTCCTGACGCATCTCGATTGTGTATATCCTTGGTGCGCGTATTTCAACTCCAGGTCCAGAAAGAACTCCCAATTTTTCGCTCATTTGAGGCCTGCTCGAATCGCATTTCCATAGTGGTAGTGATATGGAAGAAGAAAGAGGTATTCTTGCACTCTCCCATATTGATTTCGCGCTGGCATTCAGAACTTTGTCCAGAGGGTATTCGGCGGCCTGTGAGTAGGGATTTGGTTGATGCGAAAGCGCCGTTTTTGAATTAATTGATTTGTTCAGGGAATTGGAGACGAGAGTGCCAACGTTTGACAAGAGTGTTGGAATGAGTACATAGCCAGTTTCAAAAAACTATTTTAATAAGACAAGGGTTGAAAGTAGAACGTGACGTCCCAACATATGCCGATGGCGTTCGTGCTGATTAACGCGGATCTCGGCGCCGAAGAGGAATTGGTTCGAGAGCTTAGGAGCATCGAACACGTAAAGGAAGTTTACGTTGTCTATGGCGTTTATGACATTGTAGCGAAGATCGAGGCCGACACTATGGAGAAGGTAAAGGAGACGATAACCTGGAAGATCCGCAGGCTGGAAAAAGTGCGCTCGACACTCACTATGATCGTTGTAGAGTCCTAGGGACATCTCACTCCGCACTACCATTTGTTCCACCTCCTGCTCCTTTGACAGTGTTCAATCCAACCCGTTGGCGTCGTTGTGACCACGGGTCATTTTTTCCGAGATTAAGTTACTTTTTCTCTACCTTTCCTCATTCGTAGTTTGAGTTTCGAACTTTGGCCAGATTCTATCATATCGGCCTTGACGATACCGATTCAAGCGATGGCATGTGCACGACCTACCTGGCCTATTGTATAGTCCGCAGATTGATCAGGCAAAGCAGTAGGCGTGAAAAGACCTCGCTCGTAGATTATCCTAATCTGATACGCCTAAATCCAAATATCCCTTGGAAGACTAGAGGAAACGCCGCGCTCGCTTTACGCTTGAAGAGCAACCTGGATCGCGAAACACTATTTCGGCTGTGCTCCAGATTTCTTCGAGCACACGCTACCAGTCCAAGGGCAAACTCGGGTCTGGTAGTGTACGAGGGACAAGACATTCCCGTCGAGGTAAAGGAATTTTCTGAGAGAGCCTTGCATAAAGTACTGGGAAAGCGCGAGGCTTATTCGCTACTTGGCAAATTCGGAATGCGCTGGCTAGCCCTTAGATCGAGGCAGGGGATTGTTGGCGCACTTGCCGCGATAGGCAACACCTTGGAAGGCGATCACACCTTTGAGCTGATTTCCTATCGAAGGAGGGTGGAGATAGCTAGGGAAATTGATGCAGACAGGATCGTCAAGATGGATAGATCGACGAGACCGAGTACTTTCAGCAGTTATGACCCAGAGACCGGAAGAATCATGATTATGCCTCGTGGGCCTGATCCAGTTCTGTGCGGGGTCAGGGGGGAGAGTGCGTCTTCCGTCAGGAGAGCCTTCAGTATGCTGCTACCGATCAAGAACCTGGAAGGATGGATGATCTTCAGAAGCAATCAGGGTACGGGCGAACACCTGCACCACGAGCTGAAGCTAGATGACGCAAAGGTATACAGCAGCGGTTTCCTCCGCGGAGTTCTAAAATCAAACCCAAGAATAGAACGCGGTGGGCACATCTTCTTTAAATTATCAAACGGAGAAGGCGAGATCGAGTGCGCCTGCTATCAACCAGCAAGAAATCTGAGGAAGAATGTGCTTTCCTTGATTCCGGGTGATATGATAGAAATCGCAGGAGGCGTGAGGAAGCCAACGAGGAAACACTCAAGGGTCCTTAACATGGAATACCTATTGCCATTGAAACTTGCTACGGAAGTGAAATTTGAGAATCCACTTTGCACCAAGTGCTTCTCTCGCATGGCATCAAGAGGAAGGGGCCAGGGATACGAGTGTCGAAGATGCGGACACATTGCGCGCGATGCGGTCAAGATAATGTTAGAGCAACCTAGAAGTGGTGTCATTGAGGAGGGGAAAATGTATCTTCCACCATTAGGCGCTCAGAGGCACCTTACAAAGCCACTCCAGAGGTATGGTCTTCCAATGCAAGTAGACCGTAGAATAGTGCCTCCGACTGGCAAGTGGATAAAGCTCTAAACACGCACATTTCAAGCGAGAGATGAGCGTTTAACGACTACTAAGAAAAGAAAGAGGGAGAACAAGAACAAAGAAGGAGTAAACGTGTTAGGAGGGATTGCAACTCGCTCCCTTTCTAGTTTGCACGCGGCTAGTTGCCGATGGGAAGAATTTCCATGTTCTAGAATTGCTGCTCGCCCTTGTGGTCAGTTGTTAGGCCTGATTGAGGGGCTGAAGCAACAATAGGGGCTGTCGCTTGCGCGATAGCTGTTTGCGCTGCTCTCTTTGTTCTTCTCCTCTTTGGAGTTGTTTCTCCAGGGGCACCTGGAAGCGCAGAAGTTGAGGGTAGCCTCTTTCTTGAGGCAGACCTCGGCCGCTTCAATTTGGGAGCGGGTATGACTAGAACTGGACTTATCGCTTCGGTTGGGCCAGCAATATTTGAGACTGCGTTTATGTCCGTTGGGAGCGATGTCTTTGAATTCGACTCCTCGGGGAATGGTGGTGGCGCTTCCTCTGGCAGGTTAGTTGTGATTGCCGTCACTTCTTCTTCTGCTTGAACAACGACAGGAGAAGTCATTGGAGCACTAATGGCCATCTGGGCCGTAGGAGCAACAATTGTTGCCGGAGTGGTAATCTCGGGCGCAGGCTCTGAAACGGCTATCTCAGATTGTGGTGTTAGTGCAGTAATCGCCGTGGAAGTGGTCTCTTCCAAAGTTGTCCCATCGTTAGAAATTGGATTGGCGGTTGTTGCCTCCTGAATTCCATTGCCTACGATCGGCACTGTTTCCAATGAGGTTACCGCAGCTATCTTTCTACTCGAAAAGCCTCTGTAAGCAACGAATCCAGCTAAGGCGATTGCTACGACGGATCCGGCTAGCAGAAGGAGTGTTTCGAAAACTCCCGTATCTCTTCACCTATGACTTCTCAAGTTTCTCAGTTCTGAACATCTGTCAGAGAGTCAAAGTTAGTTGACTATCAGCTATGGAAATTATTGATGACCTCGGTCGTGGAGGAAACCTTCGATGCCTCATCGTTTAGCATTCAGGCGAACCGTAGCAAAACGAGCGCGGCTGCAAGAAGGAAGACTACAACGGTCAGCCCCTTCAAAGCAATCTCAGCTGGCTGTGCAAGATCGGCAGAATTAATTTGAACCGTGCTCCCATCCTGAAGATGCACTCGTTCAATCGTGGGCACCTTTCGTCTGATATATCTGGCCTGTGTGCTGAGTGTTCTCTGAACAATGGTGAGAATTCCGATCACAGCGGACATTAAAATGACTGGTAGACTGATTGATAGGGCATTTACAAAGTATCCAGTGAAGAAGGGAATCACGCCCCACGAGAGTGAGAAGACTATCGCGGAATGGAATTTCTTTTCAAGGATTTCCAAATTGTATGCAATCGCAAAGAACAATTCTGCGAAGATAATTGGAAGAAGCAGAGGAGACAGCGTAATTGAGTAGTAGAGGCCTATGACTACGGCAAAGGATAGTGCAGTCGCGCCAAGAGCGTAGAGACTGCGCGTGGACAACCTCGTACGCAAAGGGTTGCCCATAGTTTCATCGAGTGCATGCGCGCCCACGCCTAGTCCGAGGAAAAAGGCGATCAAGACGGCAATGGATCTCTCGACATAAATTGTCGGTGCCATTGAAATTCCAATTATGACATATGACAGATGCCAGAGAGTGTAAGGTGGATGAAGTAGGTTGACAAAGTCAGCTAATCGGCCTCTCCCTTCCAGGGAGTACCAAGATGATTTCAATTGGGTTCGCTTCAATCTAATTTGTCTGTGTTTTCTTCTTGAAATGACAAATGACGATTGCAGCCCTCTCTGGGTCGATGATATCTGATTTCCCGCATTTCCATTTCCTCTCAAACACTGTTTTCTCTAATTCGTCACACCTTTCTTCCTTCCGACGACAAGTGCCGTGACACCGCGCGTCATTTTTGTAGTCGAAACATCCTCGAGCCCGCTGATCCGCATAATGTCTGCAATTTGCTCCGGGGACTTTGACCTCTTTATCGAACTGGCAAGGTAGGAGAATATGCCGTTCCAGTGCCGAGAAATTACTAGCCCTAGAGAAGGAAGCAGTTTGAAGATGTAGAAGCTGTAAAAGTGCCTGAAAGCTCTCCCGGTGGGCATGGTAAAGTCAAGTGAGGCCACCACGCCACCGACGCGTACACATCGTTTCATCTCCTGTATTGTTGAAGCGATGCTGGTTACATTTCGTGTCGCAAGACTGATCGTTGAGCACGCAAATGCCGAATCTCGGAGCGGTAGGTTTTCGGCTCTTGCCTGGATGAAATCCACATCGAGACCACGGTCTCCCTCTCCGGAATTCCTTTTCTTGAGTTCGACAGCCCTAACTAGCATCTCCCTCGTAACGTCCACTCCGACTACGCAAGCTCGCATCCTTGAAGCAATATCGAAGGATACCAACCCGGTTCCGCAGGCAATATCGAGCACGGTTTGTCCTCTAGAGGGGCGGAGCATTTCCGCCATCGTGGTTCTCCAGTATCTGTCTCTCCCAAGACTCAGGACCCTCAAGAGAAAATCGTACTCCTTCGACCCATCAGAGAACAGATACATGACGTACTTTACTTTACGATCATGAGACTTGACACTCTTCTCCACAGAGACGAAATTGTTAGGCAGCCTCTTGCCTCCTTTGTCCTCCCCTAGACGTCTCTTCATTTGCTCGTCCGCATTTGCTTCCAGAAACTCCCTTGTCGTTGTCAATCCGAGAGACGGTGAAGACGATGTAGTCCCATGATTTATACGTTGAAGAACTCCGAATTTTGGAAAGATTTCTAAAGGTCGATGAAACTAGATTGACCTTTTCTTCGCTAGTCCTCGCAGTCTTGATGCAGCTATTCTAGCCTCATACTTGGCAAATCGCGAGGTGGCACAAAGGTAGACAAAGTGATGCGCTCTCCCAGATTGAACCAGAACGACTTTTAAATTACTACTGCGCAGTGGTAATAACTTTAGTTCGGAGCGTGCGAAAAGGCGGGCTTTGAGAGTGGGTATTGGTTTCAACGCTGACCTCCCTGTAACGGAATTGGTGAGAAAGGCTCAGTTTGCCGAAGGACTCGGGTATGACAGTTTCTGGATGCACGAGCACTCCTTTGGGAGAGACGCTATATCCTTTCTGAGTTCCATATCCTCGAACACTTCAAGGATCAAACTAGGGGCCGCTTGCCTCAGTCCCTATACAAGGCATCCGGTGGTCCTAGCTATGTCCATGCTTACTTTGCAGGAGAGCAGTTCGGGGCGGGCAATACTAGGCCTGGGGAGTGGCTTTCCCGCTCGCTTGGATCTACTTGGGATCAATCACGAAAGACCAATCGGGACAATTCGTGAAACAATAGAAATATGTCGCACCCTGTGGTCCGGTGACGCCCTAAGTTACTCTGGACGAAACTTTTCGTTAAAGGGCGTCAAATCTATTGCTGGAAAGGCGCATTCGAAGATACCTGTGTACATCGCTGGATGGAAGAAACAGATGCTCGCTCTTGCCGGCCGGTATGCAGATGGATACGTGGCGAAAGGCGGCGAGTCGATTCACTCGATTCGCCAGATAACTTCGAGCATTGAGGCCTCGGCTTCAAAATGGGGACGGAGGCTCTCTGACATTGACATCTCTGCTTACCTTCTCACTTACGTGGGCGGGAGCAAGGAGGAAGCTTTAGGGACAGCAAGGAGAGATCCATTCGTCAACTACATGCTGTCGGTCCAGGATGATTACCTGTATGAGGGAACTGGCATCGATCCAGCAAAGAAGAAACCGATCGCGGAGAACTATTTCAAAGGTGATATTACAGCCTCGTCGTCCTTCATAACCGACGAGATGCTCGAGGCTTTTACTCTAGTTGGGACTGGAGAGCAGGTATGCGATCGCGTGCAAGAGTTCAAGAAATCCGGGCTCAATCTCCCAATCCTACAGCCAATAAGCATGAAGGCACAAGATATTGACACGGTATTAAGAGCTGGCGCGATGCTGATTGGCGAAGACGAAAAAGGAGAATATGCAGCGACCCAGAGGGCACCAAAGTAGCTTTCGAAAGACAAAATCATCAAAGTTCGGATCAGGAAGCTCGAAGTTGTTTCCCATAGATCCACACGTCTCGTACAGATTGTTCTATCCTCAAGTACCGATAATCATCTGTTCGAAACAAGAGCGCGACGTAGCGGGTATGCCGGCCAGCAGTTGTATCCCAGTCTCTAACTCTCCTCCGCTGGTAGCTGTCGGAATAAAAACAGGCTTGAGAACTGGAGAAATTTTGGTCAAGAGCCGATTGCTTTCGCTCAACTGGGTCTCCTACGAAAGTAAGAATGCTCATTCTCTCATATTGAAGTTAACGAATCCTTCGGAAGAGAAAAGAGAGAAAAAGATGTGGGAACGCAAACCAAAAGGCTTCGACAAACTCCGACGATTTGGTATCAGATATCATTTGGTGGCAGGTGCACCGGTGCTGGCTGAGGCAGTCGCTTATGCCGTGTGTAGCATCCAGAAGTTCGTTAGGACAGGAGATCACAATCTCTTCATTGCGGAGGTTAAGCAGGCAAAGGCTACGAATGATTTTGGCTCTGATCAATTTTGGAGATTCAAGAAATACAGGCCGATGCTGTACATTGGAAGCGTAAAAGGGAGAAGACAGCTCACGACAATTCGAGCAGGATTTCGCTAGCTGCCATCTTTCTTTGAAATTAAGGAGTAGAGTATGTTTTTGGTACCATTGATGGTCTCTTGAATTTCCGCTACCTTTCCCTTTCTCTTTAGGTATTCCAGGTGTGCTAGAGTCTCCATTAAGGCCGCGCGCTTCTCCCACGGGGAAAGTGCTTCCCAAGAACCAGTGTACCAGCGAAGTTTGGATGAAACCCTATAAGCCGAACTTGCTTCGCCCACTCCGCCGAGTGCATGAAGCGCGTCTGCCAATCTTTCCCTGTGGTGCTCCTCTATTTCATCTATTCTATCTGATAGACCAGAAAAGATGTACTCGTGGCTCGGGAGTATCTTTGTTGGATTTAAGGAACGGAGCTCCTCGAGTGAATTCAGATAATCTCCGAGCGGGTCGCCTCCGTCGTAGAGCGGCGAAAGTGAAACGTTCGGAGTAATGGTAGGAAGTATGTGATCTCCAGAGAAAAGTAGCCCCGACCCTCCCTTATCGTAGAGACAGATGTTTCCTGCAGTGTGCCCAGGCGTCGGTATTACCAGAAAATCCCAAGTGTCTCCAACACGAATGCTTTCTCCACCAATCAACTCGATGTCCGGGCGTGCTGGTGGTGTGAACCTCGACATCGGGAGCGATGAATCGATCATCGCCTTGACATCGGACTCGGGCGCGCCATGTACCCTAATCCAATCGTGTAGCGCTGCAAGGAATCTGTCAAATTTTTCGCGCGTGTCTCTTAGCGAAACGGCATCTGCCCTGTGCATCAAGACAGTGGCGTTTGGCGCCTCAGATTTTAGCCTACCAGACAGACCAAAGTGGTCGGGGTGAAGATGGGACACGACGATCTTCTCAATCTCTGAGATTTCAAGGCCCGTTGCCCCGAGTGATTCCTTCAAAGCAACGTAGGAATCTTGACTATCCCACCCCGTGTCTATGAGGAGATTGCGATCTCCGGATTTGATGAGATAGACATAGACGCTGCTTAGGGATTTTATCGGAATTGGGAGTCTAATCTGGTACATTCCAGGGACGACTTCGAGAACGGTGTCTGCCACTTTCTCCTCCACCATCGCACCAAACATCCATACTCCAGTTAGACATCATCGATTTCAGTGTAGTTTTAAAAAAAGAGAGCGGTTTCAACAAAGACAAATATAAATCGCAAGTTGCATTTGCTTCTGTCAGTTCGAGCCCCAGTTAGTTTGTCTCAGAGGGCACCTCTCTCTATATCTTTGAATTCTCATCCGACTGAATAATTCCATCTCGCTCTCTCCGTATAAGGTTCTCGATAAAGTACTCTCCGGCACGGTACGAAGTGCGCACAAGCGGTCCTGACGCGACGAATTTGAACCCGAGAGACTCGCCAACTAGTTTGAAATGCTGAAACTTGGATGGATGCACAAACTCGCTGACTTCCATATGCCAGGTCGAAGGCCGTAGATACTGCCCTATCGCCAGCAGGTCCACACCTGCGGCCCGCAAATCTTTCATTGATTGAACCACTTCTTCGTCTCTCTCGCCGATCCCCAACATTAGAGAGGATTTTGTGTAAATCGAGGAATCCATCTCCTTGACGGCTTTGAGTACACGAAGCGATTGTTCATAACTCGCCCTTCTGTCTCTCGCCTTTGAGTGGAGCCTTTGAACAGTCTCGATATTGTGGGCGAATACGTCTGGATGCGCGTCGACCACGGTATGCACCGCATCGAGGTCTCCTCGAAAATCTGGGGTGAGTACCTCGATGAGCATGTCCTTGTTCTTGGTTCGAGTTTCGATGATTGTCTTTGCAAAGTGCGCTGCTCCTCCATCGGGCAGATCGTCCCTGTCCACGGAGGTCAGAACAACATACCTGAGAGACATCTCTTTCAACGCGAGGGCTATCTTCAGCGGTTCAAGATCGTCAACAGCTCCCGCAGGATTGCCGCTCTTAACCGCACAAAACCGGCATCCTCGCGTGCACGTGTCGCCAAGAAGCATGAAGGTGGCGGTTCCACCGCCCCAACACTCCCCAATGTTTGGGCAGTGTGCCTCTTCGCAGACCGTGTGCAGTCCAAGGTTTCGCGAGAGTACTTTTAGTCGCTTGTAATTTTCCCCTGAGGGCGGGCGAACCTTCAACCAGTCGGGTTTGGGCTGTTGAATTGTTCGATTTTGCAAGGGATGTCTCCAGCAACACTCCGCTCCGCGAATTCCAGCACTTGATTATCTACGAAGACGTTGAGAGAGAATGAGAATTGCTGATTGAAAAAAGAATCGGTGGAAAATTGCTTTGTTCTAGACTTTGTGTGCTCCGTTTACTTAACCACATATTCTATCGCCCGGATGAAAGATTTGTACATTGGCTGATGGTGCAGCCAAAAGACGTTGATCCAGTTTCTGATATGTCTCAATTTACATCTCTCCCCATGGCTCC
>Ga0209061_1000617_pt1 | contig 80658 bp, 67 predicted proteins | sample Coa_R1_10_FD_187157 | JGI IMG/M metagenome (GOLD analysis project Ga0209061, IMG submission 187157) | Surface soil microbial communities from Centralia Pennsylvania, which are recovering from an underground coalmine fire - Coalmine... | ecosystem: Environmental > Terrestrial > Soil >... | reverse complement strand
CCGCGCATGGATCAGGGTGATCTACCGCTGCTGGGTCGACCGCACCCCCTACGACCCCGCGCACCACGGGGCGATCCTCCGCCTTGGAAAGTCTTTGGCCGCTTGAGGTTGACACAGAGGGTGTCATCGCACCTCCCTTGGGTCGTCGCCCCTTCGGTCCCAGCCGGCGTCGGTCCCGGTCGCGCCGAAGCCCAGCCTCCTGTCGGCACGCTACTCAGGGCCGACCACCGTCGGCGCGCACGCGGTGGGCAGCAGGCCGGGCCACGCACGGCGGGCCCTCTCGGCTTCGACCGGGCCCTCGAGGATCCCTAGAGTCCAGGACGACCACGAGGAGGCAGCCCAGGCCGTGACCACCCAACCCCCCGATCCGAACCGAGCCGAGCTGGCCCGCAAGATGTGGCGGACACTCGAGCCCTACCACGGCATCGTCTACTTCACCCCGCACGCCGCCGAGCGCTACGCCCAGCTGGGCATCGAGGGTCGAGACGGCTACTTCGCCTCCCGGGCCGCTCCGCTCGGGCCGGTGGCGGCCGAGGTGGTGATCGCCACCTTCTACAACTTCCACCCGTCGTTGGTGCGCCACGCGATCCCGGCCGCCTGGCGGCGGGCCAGCCCCGAGGCCATCCTGGCCGCCCGGCTCGATGTCGCCGATCGAGCCTTGCGCGACACGCTCGGGGACCAGATCCTCGACGCTGCCGAGGTCGCCGAAGCAGCCGCGCTGGCCGAGCGGGCGGCCCGGGCCGCTCCGGTGGCTGGGCGCCCGCTGTTCGCGGCCCACGCCGCCCTGCCCTGGCCGGAGCCGCCCCACCTGGTCCTGTGGCATGCGATCACCCTGCTGCGGGAGTACCGGGGGGACGGCCACATCGCCGCGCTGGTCCTGGTCGGGCTCGACCCGTGCGAGGCGCTGGTGACCCACGGGGCCGCCGGGACGGGCGTCACGCCCGACACCCTGCAGCGGTCCCGAGCCTGGCCGCAGGAGGAGTGGGAGGCCGCCTGCCGCCGCCTCACCGAGCGGGGCCTGCTCTCGGGCGACCAGCTGAGCGACGCCGGCGTCGCCCTCCGCCAGCAGGTGGAGGACCAGACCGACCGGGCGGCTGCTCCGGCATGGGAGGTGCTGACCGACGCCGAGGCCGATCGGCTGCGCCAGCTCGTCCGACCGTGGTCCCGCCGGATCGTCGACAGCGGGGTCTTCGGGCTGCGCTGACGGCCGGACCGGGAAGGCCTCAGTCGACGACCCAGGACCGACGGCCGCTCGCGCCCAGGAGACGCCCGAAGCGAAGGCCGGGAAAGTGGGCCGCCGCGACCGGGGTCTCGCTCCCTTCCAGCTCGGCGACGAGCGCCTGCCTGGTCCGCAGCGCCAGTGCGGGATCGACGTCAGCGATCCCGGCCCACTCGTCGTCGAGCAACTCGACCGGGCAGTGGACCACGTCACCCAGCAGCATGGCCCGGGACGTCCCTGACGACAGCACCACGATGGTGCTGCCTGGGGTGTGCCCCGGCGCCGCCAGTGCATCTATCCCGGGGAGCAGCGGGCCCGAGCCACGCCACGGTTCGAGGCGGTGCTCGATGGGCCGGAGCTTCCTGGTGGCCCCGGGGTCCGGTCCGACGAAGTGCTCCCAGTCCGAGATGTCGCATCGGTAGGTGGCATTGGGGAAGACGATCTCACCGTGGCGGGTGGTCCATCCGACGTGGTCGAAGTGGAGATGGGTGAGGACGACGTCGGTCACCGTCTCCGGGCCGACCCCGTGAGCAGCCAGGCTGGCGAGGAACCGGCCGCCAGAGAACGCCCCCCGCTCGAGCGCTCCGACTCCGGTGTCGACCACCACCACCCGCTCGCCCGAGCGGACCAGGAAGCCGCCCAGCGCGAGCTCCAGCATCCCGTCGGCGTCCAGGAGGTCGCGGTGTGGTGCCCAGTCCTGCTCGCCCGAGCCCTTGCCGCCGCCGCCGGTGCGATAGGCGTCGGTGGCCGCCAGTCGGGCGACACCGTCGATGATTGGCTCCACCGAGAGGTTGCCGACCTGCACCGACCCAGCCTACCGGTGCCCGCCGGGGGTGGCCTGGGCTACCGGTGTCAAGTACCCTGATACCGGTGGTGGCTGCCGAGTCCTCGAGCCAAGCCGGGTGATGCGGATCCTCTGCGTCGGCGACCTCATCTTGGACGAGCCCGACCCGTCCTCCTATTTCGCCCCGTCCGCCGAGTTCCTGCGCCAAGGTGACGTGGTGATCGGCCACGTCGAGGTGCCTCACTCTCGGCGGGCGGCCCCGGTCTACTCGACCGACGTCCCGGCCCGCCCGTCGGATCCCGAGCACCTGGCCGCCCTGGCTGAGGCCGGCTTCACGGTGGCCACCCTGGCCGGCAACCACATCGCCGATGCCGGGCCCCAGGGGATCGAGGACACCGTCGAGACGCTGGCGCGCTACGGCATCGCGACCACCGGGGCCGGGATGAACCTCGACGAGGCCCGGCGGCCGGCGGTGGTCGAGGCGGCGGGCATGCGGGTCGGGGTGCTCAGCTACAACTGCGTCGGCCCCAAGGAGAGCTGGGCCCGCCCCTCCAAGCCCGGGTGCGCCTATCTCAACGTCCTCACCCACTACGAGCTCGACCACGCCGCTCCCGGAGGACCGCCGACCGTCTACACCTTCGCCACCCCCGAGAGCCTCGACGCGATGCGAGCGGACCTGGCCGACCTGCGGCCGCGGGTCGACGTGGTGGTGGTCGCCTTCCACAAGGGCATCGGTCACCTGCGAGCCCAGCTCGCGATGTATGAGCGGGAGGTGGCCAGGGCCGCGATCGATGCTGGCGCCGACGTGGTGGTCGGCCACCATGCCCACATCTTGCGGGGGGTCGAGCTGTACAAGGGTCGCCCGATCTTCCACGGCCTCGGGAACTTCGTCACGGTCACCCGGGCACTGTCGCCGGCCAACACGAAGACCCCAGAGGCGGCCGCCTGGGCTCGGCGACGGATGGAGCTGTTCGGCTTCGTGCCCGATCCGGCCATGCCGACCTATCCCTTCCACCCCGAGAGTCGCAACACCGCCATCGCCGAGTGCACCGTCTCTGCCGACGGGAGCCTGGTGGCTGCGCTCATCCCGTGCTGGATCGACGAAGGAGCCCGACCGGTCCCGGTCGGCGGTGCCACTGGGCAGGCGGTCGTGGACTACGTGGAGGCGATCGGCACCGAGGCCGGCCTGCGCTGCCGGCTCGACTTTGACGGTACCCGCGCCCAGCTGCACGAGCTGCCGGAATGAGCGACGAGGCACCATGACCGAAGAGCCACACCGAGAAGACACCACCGACGAACCGAGCCGGCCGCCGGGCGCCAAGGGCACGAACCGGGAGCGGAGCGCGATCGGGGACTTCGACCCGACCGCAGCGGAGTTCCGCGCCAACCCCCATCCCACCTTCGCCCGGCTCCGACGCGAGGCGCCGGTGGCCCGGTGCGAGCGTTGGGGCGGCTTCTTCGCGCTGACCCGCTACGAGGACATCGTCCGGGCGAGCACCGATCCCACCACCTTCTCCAGTGCCGAGGGGGTGGTGATCCCGAAGAACCCGGTCTCGGGCCGGCGGCCGCCGCTCCACTACGACCCGCCCGAACACACCGTCTACCGCCAGGCTCTCAATGTCGCCTTCACCAAGCGGCGGGCGGCCGCGCTCGAGCCAGCGGTCCGAGCGATCGCGTCGCAGCTGTTGGAACCGGTCCTCGAGGCGGGCCGGGCCGACATGGTCGCCGCCTTCAGCTCGCCCCTCGCCACGCTGGCCTTCCTGGCCATGCTCAACGTCTCGCCCGAGCAGGGACGGGCGCTCCAGGAGCACAGCGAACGCTTCGAGGCGGCCCAGATCGCGGAGGACGCGGCGACCGCCGAGGCCGAGAGCCAGCTGCTCACCCGGTACTGCCGGCAGTTCGTCGAGGAGCGGCTGGCGGAGGGTGCCGACCCCGAGCACGACGTCGTCGCGGCGCTGGCCCGGGCACGGCCCGACGGCCGGCCGGTGGACGTCGAGACCATCACCGGGAGCGTCCGCCAGATGATCATCGCCGCCCACATCGCTCCCACCTGTGCGCTGGCCAGCGCGCTGATCCATCTGTGCGGCGATCCCGCGCTGCAGACGCGGCTGCGGGCGGAGCCGGCCCGCACGGCCGACGCGGTCGAGGAGCTGCTTCGGCTCTACACCCCCAACCAGGGATTCGCCCGCACGGTGCGCCGGCCGGTCACGGTGTCAGGCGTCGACCTGCACCCCGGGGACCAGGTGGCGATCGTGCTCACCTCGGCCAACCGAGACGACGCGGTCTTCGAGCGCCCCGACGACCTCGTGCTCGGCCGGCGACAGCACCACCTGGCGTTCGGGCACGGACCGCACAGCTGTATCGGCCAACACCTGGCTCGACTTGAGCTTCGGGTCGGCGTGGAGGAGCTGCTGGCCCGCACTCGGACCGTCGAGCTCGACGGCGAGCCCGAGTGGATGTCGTGGCCGGTCTACGGCCCCCGGAGATTGCCGATGCGGGTGGTGCCTCGCTGAGCCCGTCGAGGGCCCGTGCTCAGGCCAGGAGCAGCCGCACCGGCACCCGCTGGGGCCCGAGCTCGGGCATCCGAGTGGGCTCGATCTCCCCAACCACCTCGATCCGGCGGACCCGGCGCACCAGCTCTTCGAGCGCGATCCGCAGGCTCAAGCGGGCCAGGTTCATCCCCAGGCAGCGGTGCGGGCCGGCGCCGAACGCCAGGTGCCGGCCGATGTTCGGGCGGTCGAGGACGAAGGCGTCGGGGTCGGAGAACACCGACTCGTCCCGGTTGGCGGAGGCGTAGACCAAGGTCACCGGTACCCCCGGGACGATCCGCCGGCCATGGAGCACCACCGGCCGGCTGACCGTCCGGGAGAAGCCGCGGTACGGGGCGTAGAGGCGCAGCAGCTCCTCGAGCGCCGGTGGCACCAGCGCCGGATCGTCCCGGAGCCGGTCGTGCAGCCCGGGGTCCCGGGCCAGGTGCACCGCGATCGCCCCGAGCAGGATTGGGGGGGCGACCAGGCCTACCACCAGGGACTGGCGCAGCGCGCCGACGATCAGCTCCTCGTCGAGCGGGCGGCCCTCGTGGTCGGTCGCCGCCAGCAGCGAGCTGGCCGGGTCCTCGGTGATCGGACGGGGATTCGCCCGGCGGTCGGCCACCAGCGCCCGTGCCATCGCGTACATCGCATTGCTCTTGTCGGTGACGGTCTCGGCGTCCTGACGGCGCCAGGCGTCGACCCAGATGCTGGCCGTCTCGGCCAACTGCCACACCTCCGACTCCTTCAGGTTGAGCCACTCGGCGGCGACGAAGGCTGGGTAGGTGGTGCCGAACTGTTTGGCGATGTCCCCCTCCCCGGACCTGAGGAGCGGCTCGAGCTGTGCGATCGCGTGGGCACGGAGCCGGGGCGCCATGGCCGCCAGCCGCTCCCGGCCGAGCGTCCGTTCGAGCGCGGTGCGGAATGGGGTGTGGGCCGGGGCGTCGAAGTTGAGCGGAGGCCGCCGGATGCCGCGGGGGTCCGAGGGCACGACCGCCCGGACCGAGGAGATGAACAGCTCGGGATCGCGGGCCGCGGCGTCGACGTCGGCGTGGCGAAGCAGGGCCCAGAAACCGCCGTAGGCCGAGGTGTACGCGACCGGGCAGCGGGCCCGCAGTTCCCGGTAGAGCTGGTGCGGGCTCTCGAAGGTCTCCGGTGCCAACGGGTCGAAGTCGTCGGTGACGGGCTGCGCTGCGTCGACCATGGTGCGCCGGTACGCCTCCTCCAGCGACGAGGACCCTCGGTCCAAGGCGGCACTGGCCGGTGGCCGCCACACACCAGGATAGCTGGGCTACCGTATCTGTCAAGAAGGTTGAGATAGGAGCGACTCGATGCCAGCGCGCACGATCGGCTACGTCGGGGACCTCATCCTGGGGGCGCCGCGGGCGGACCGGTACTTCGACCTGGCTCGCGACGCGCTGCGTGCCTACGACGTGACCGTGGCCCACGTGGAGTGGCCCCACACCGACCGGGGTGCCTACTGCGCGGTCGAGTACCCGGCGCCGGCGGCGCCACCGGAGAACCTGGCCGCCTTGGTCGACTGCGGCGTCGACGTGGCCACCCTGGCCGGCAACCACACCTTCGACCAGGGACCCAACGGGGTCGAAGACACCCTGACCGAGCTCCACCGGCTCGGCATCGCCACCACCGGGGCCGGGATGACCCTGGCCGAGGCCCGTCGGCCGGCGGAGATCCGCCGGGACGGGCTCAGCCTCGGGTTCCTCAGCTACAACGCGGTCGGTCCCCGTGAGTCCTGGGCCACCCCACTCAAGGCCGGGGCGGCCTGGGTCAACGTGCTCTCCCACTACGAGCTGGAGATGGCCAGCCCTGGCAGCCAGCCGACCGAGTACACCTTCGTCGAGCAGTCGTCGCTCGAGGACATGCAGGCCGACGTCGAGGAGCTGGCGTCCCGGGTCGACGTCGTCTCGGTCTCGTTCCACAAGGGCATGGGCTTCGTCCACGCCGAACTGGCCCAGTACGAGCGGGCACTGGCCCGGGCCGCCATCGACGCCGGGGCCGACGTCGTCGTCGGGCACCACGCCCACATCTTGCGGGGCGTCGAGGTGTACAAGGGCCGCCCGATCTTCCACGGGATCAACCACTTCGTGACCGCCTACGACCCGCGGTCCAATCCCCGGAGCGAGACGACGAACCGGCCCTCCTTTGGCCGGCGCTCGCCCATCCTGCGCGGCATCGAGCCAGACCGAACCGTCAAGAACTGGCCGTACTCACGCCAGTCTCGGCACACCATGATCGCCCGGGTCACCGTCGACGAACGAGGGGTGCGCAGCGCCGGCTTCCAGCCGGCCTACATCGACGAAGCAGCGCGCCCGCAGGTCGCCGGGGACGATCCGCTCGGCCGGTCGGTCGCGGCCTACGTCGAGCAGATCACCGCCGACGCCGGGCTGGACACCAGGTTCCGCTGGGAGGAGGGCTGGGTCCGGTTCCTGTGACCCACCGGGCAGCCGCTCAACCGGGGCCGGCTGCCCGGGCCCGCCGCCCGGCAGCCTCCTCGGCGCCCTCCAGGCGCCGCAGCAGGGCCACCGCCGAGCCGAGCAACGCCCGCTGCTCGGCCGGCCCGAGGGCGGTCAGCAGGCGACGCTCCACCCGATCGGCGACCGCGTTGGCGGCCTGCAGGACCGACCGTCCCGACTCGGTCAGGACGAACCGAGCGATCCGGCCGTGGGTGGGGTCGGGCTTGCGCACGATCAGCTGCCGAGCCTCGAGCTCGCGCACCACCGTGTGGACCGCCTGGGGCGTGACGCCAAGCCGGCGGGAGAGCTCGGCGTTCGACGACATCGGCCGGTCGTCGATGAACTGCAGCGTGGTCCACTCGCGAGCGTCGACCCCTAACGGCCGCAGCTGGTCCGAGAGCTCGCGGCGCAACCCTCGGGACAGGGCGTGCAGGACGTGGGCCAGCCGTCGGCGACGACCGCTCGACCCCACCTCGCTCACCGGGCTCACTGTACCGAGCGAACGCCTCGGCGACCGGTCTCAAGAAGCATGATACCGTCGGTCGGTGGTCGCGCTCAGGGGCCGACACCGGTGAGCGAACCGCCCCCGCCTGCTGCCTGGCGGCTCGGGCGGGCCCGGGTGCCCTTCGGAACCGCCTACCTCCCCGACGAGAAGGTGGGCTTCGACCTGGCTCCGGCGGGCTACGTCGAGGAGGAGTTCGTGGTGTCGGGCAAGGCCCACCTCTACGATCGCGACGCGGCCGGGAACCCAGCAGCCCGAGCCGACGCGCTCGAGTACGAGACCCGCATGCTCGTACGCCGGCCCCGCGATCGGCGCGCGTTCAGCGGCGTCGTGCACTTCGAAGCGCTCCATCCCTCCGGTGACCGCGGGCTCAGCTGGGCGAGCCTCGCCCCCTACCTGGTGTCGGCGGGCCATGCCTGGGTCGGGGTGACGGTCACCAACATGGGTGCCGCCGCCCTGGCCGCCTACGACCCCGATGCCTACGCCACCGTCTCGCTGCCCAGCGACGGCCTCCGTTGGGATGTCCTCGCCCAGACCGGGGCACTGGTCCGTTCGGATACCGGGCCGCTCGGGGGCTTCGGAGTCGCACGGGTCTACGCGTCGGGCTGGTCGTACACCGGCAGCCTGTGGCGGACCTTCGTGGCCGAAGGGTTCGGCGATCGGGCTTGCCGCCCCGACGGCGGGCCGCTGTTCGACGGCTACGTCTTTGCCATCTCCTCGGGCGCTTTCTTCGGCGGATACCTCACCTTGCACCCAGACGATCCGCCCATCGAGGCCGACGACCCCCGACGAACCGTCAGGCCGCACCAAGTCCCGATCATCGAGCTGCTCTCGGAGTGCGAGGCCGAAACCAACCGGGCGACCCGACGCCCCGACGCCGACGAGCCGGACGACCGCTACCGCCTGTTCGAGGTGGCTGGCGCCAGTCACATCAACCGCCGGGTGGCCGGCGGCGTCGAGCAGTGCCAGTTACGCGGCCGAGGACTGCTCCCCGCCGACCCCGAGATCCTCGAGACCCCGAGCGACTTCCCGATGGACCGGGTGGCGGCGGCGGTCTTCGACAACCTGGAGGCGTGGGTCGCCCGCGGGGTTCCTCCGCCCCGGGCCGACCGCTTTGCCTACGCGGAGGAAGGCGGGCCGGTCAAGGGTGGCCTCCAGGGAGCCGAGCCTCTGGCCCGGGACGAGCACGCCAACGCGCTGGGCGGTGTCCGCACGCCCTACGTGGACGTGCCGACCGCCACCTACGTTCCGCACAGCACCCTGGCGTCAGGCGACGCCGGGGTGCCCCGGACCCCTGAAGGTCGGGTGGTCGCCCTGGGCAGCCTCATCGGGCACAAAGTGCCCTTCGAGGGCGAAACGCTGCGCCGCCTCTATGGCACCCCGACCGAGTACGCCCGGCTGGTGGCCGAGCGCTGCGCCGAACTGGCCGCCCAGCGCTGGCTGCTTCCGGCCGACGCCGCCGCGATCGCCGCCGAGGCGCACAAAGTCGAGTTCTGAGGCGAGTTCTGAGGGGCCCTCACCCGGGGCGGCCCGGGGGGACAGCCAGCAGGCGGCCCCACGGACGGGTCCGGTGGCTGAGCGCCTCGGCGTCCCACAGGCTGCGCTCCTCCCCCATTGGGTCGAACTCGAGGCTCCAGGTCCGATCGATGACCATGGTGGCCCGCCGGTCAGGGTCATAGGGGTCCCACGACACCCCGGGCGCCCAGGGTCGCCCGCTGGTCGCGAAGCCGACCCACGCGCGGCTCATCTCCCCGGCCAACCGTCGGGCCTCGGGGTCCGATGCCATGGCCGGCGCCTGCGTGTTGGCGAACACGAGCGGGACCTCGAGGCTGTGGAACGCCCCCCACGCCGCGAAGCTCGGTGACGACCAGTCCATGCGGTAGACGAACACCGGCGCCGAGCCGTGGCGCGCCTTGGCGTCGGCGAGCCGGAGGCTCCGGATCCGGAACTGCTCGGTCTCGATCAGCAGGCGGAGGTCGGCACTCGAGAGCTCGGGGTAGCGGGCTCGGTAGGCGGCCACGACCGGCTCCGGCGACCCGTCGAAGCCGGGGGCGACCAGCCACGCCACCTCGGCGTCGTCGTGCGGCGGCGAGGCCGCCACCCGAGGCGCCACGGCGAGCACGAAGCGGGCCTCGTCCCGGTTGGTCCCGATCAGCAACGGCACGTCGCGAGCCATCCCCCGGGCGAACGCCGCCTCCGGGTAATCGACCAGCACCTCGCCGTCCACCGTCGGCGCGAAGGCCATGCCACCCTCGGAGGGTCCGCCACCGGCGCCCAGTGCGGCCTGCGCTTGGTACAGGAGCTCGGGCGACACCTCCACCAGCGCCTGCGGCGCCACCTTGAGGTGGTCGAGCACCTGCTGGGTGACCTGGCGAGCGCGGTCGGGGTCTCGGAAGCTGAACGGCGGGCCGCTCTGGATGATCGCCCGGTGGAACAACCCCTGAGCCGCAGGCATGGCCATGAGGGCGGCCACCTTCCCACCGCCCCCCGAGCATCCGAACAGGGTGACCGAGCCCGGGTCCCCGCCGAAGGACGAGATGTTGTCGCGCACCCATTCGAGCGCTGCGACCAGATCGAGAAGGCTGACGTTTCCCGACCGTGCGTACGCCGGGCCGAGGTGACCCGAGAGGTCCAGGAACCCGAGCAACCCGAGCCGGTGGTTCACCGTGACCACCACGACGCCGTGGGTCCGGGCCAGCATCTCGCCATCGGTGGACGCACCCGTCCCGCTGCCGGTGGTGTACCCGCCGCCGTGGAGCCAGACCATGACCGGCGCCCGCCCGGACAGCTCCCGAGTCCACACGTTGAGGGCGAGGCAGTCCTCACCCATCGGCGCCTCCGGTGCTGCCCCTCGGAGCGCAGCGAGCGAGCTCGGACCGGCCCGCTCGGGCGCCTGGATGGAGATCGGCGGGAACGCCAGCGCGTCCCGAACCCCGGACCACCGCTCGGGCTCAGGCGGCAGGAAGCGACGCCGACCGACTGGCGGGGCAGCGTACGGAACGCCGAGGAACCTCGCAACGCCATCGCGCCGGGTGCCGCGCAGCGCGCCTCGATCGGTTTCCACCACGATGTCGCTCACCGTTCGCCTCCTCGGGTGACTGTCCCGGTCGCCTCAGGGTCCCGCCCGGCCAGGGGGCCGCCGACCATGCCGTCGAAAGCGGCGAGCGCGTCCGGCTCCTGGGGTAGGCCGAGCAGCCGCCCGGCCAGGTCGCGGGCCTGCTCCTGCCCGAGCGGCCACGCCGCCAGGGCGGCGCACGACACGAACTTGTCCACCAGCGCTCGGTCGTCGAGCGGGAGGTCCGGATGGCCGGGAACCTGGTCGACAACCCGCTCGAGCGTGACGCCCGACGCCAGCCGCGCGGTCACTTTTGCCCAGACCGACCCAGCCGCGGCACCCGGTTCGAGCTGGTAGCTGATCCTCCGGGCGAGCGCCAGCACCTCGGGGTCGCGCCGGGCGGACGGGCCAAAGTCGGCCAGCTCCAGTCGGCCGCGTGCCAGCGCGGTCGCCACGCAGAACGGCAAGGAGAACTGGGCGTCGATGGCGGTCGCGGGCTCGACCTTCTGGGACGACGGCTCTACGAGCATCAGGTTCTCCGGCCCACCGGTCAGGGTGACCGAGACAGGCAGCTGGCCCCCAAGCTCCTCGCGCACGCGCAGTGCGGCGTGGACGAAGGCGTGGGTGCCTCGACAGCTCGGCCACGGCTTGAAGCTGACCTCGATCCCCAAGAACCGCTCGCCCAACCCCTCGAGCACCGGGGATGGATCGACCGGCCGGCCCGCGTACTGGGCGATGACCCCGGCGTCACCCTCGAGTGGCTGGTCGAACCCCCGGACCCCCTCAGCCGCCAAGAGCCCGGCCAGCGCGCCTCCTTGGGCCGCGAAGGCATCCCGAACCGCGCGGACGTCCGAGTGGGGGCTGCGCTTGAGCTCGCCGAAGCAGGTTGCCTGGCAGGTCACCAGGGACAGGGCGTCGCGCACTTTGGGCGCCGGCAGCTCGAGGAGGTGCGACGCGGTGACCGCCGCACCCAGCGCACCGAGAATCGGCGGTGGGTACCAGCCGCGCTCGTCGGCCGCCCGGGTAAGCACCAGGCCGAGCCGACACACCAGGTCTGCGCCGACCGCCACGGCCGCCAGAAGCTCGGGTCCACTCACTACCCGTGGCGGGTGGCGCCGGGCCAGCGCATCGGCCAGCGCGAGCGCGGTCGCGACCGGGGCGGCGTGGGGATGGACCATCGCAACGTCGTGGGCGTCTTCGTAGTCGAGGGCGTGGGCGAATGCGCCGTTGGCCAGAGCAGCGAGCGAGGGAACGACTCGGAAGGGGGTGCCGAGAACCCGGCTTGGGCCCGAGCCATCGCTCTCCTCGGCCAGGCGGACGAAGGCAGCGCAGCCCTCTGCAGCACCGCTCGCTCCGAGCGAGACCCCGACCGCGTCGAGCAGGCTCCGCGCGGTGCCCCGCAGCACCGCTGGCGAGACCAGCCGCGTCGTCGCCACATGGTCGGCGAGGACGCTCGACAGACCGGCCCGTGCGTTCACTGGTCCAGCGCCGGCGAGCTCGGGCCGACCGCTCTGGTCTCCTTGGTGGCGCTGCCCGGGACCCGCTCGGCACGCCCGCGGGCGGCACTCGTCCGAAGGTACCCCTGGGCCAGAATGGTCTCGACTTCCGCCCGGACCTGGGCGGTCGGCCCGGAGACCTCGATGGTCCCGCCGGCCAGCACCGCGACCCGGTCGGCGATTCCAAGGGCCCGGCGGGCGTGCTGCTCGACCATGACCACCGCTGCCCCACGGTCGGCGGTGGCCCGCACCGCGGCCAGCAGGCGCTCGACCACCTGCGGCGCCAAACCAAGGGAGAGCTCGTCGGCCAACAAGATGGCCGGCGAGCGGCTCAAGGCCAACGCCAGGCTCAGCATCTTCTGCTGGCCGCCCGAGAGCAGCCCCGCCCGCCGGTCGAGATGGTCTTGGAGCTCGGGGAACAACTCGAGGGCGCGGGCGATCGAACCGCCGCACAGACGGAGGTTCTGGGCGGCGGTGAGCCGCGAGATCGACCCACGCTCGTCGAGCACCACCCCGATGCCGGCGGCTACCCGGCGATGGACCGGGCCCTCCAACTCCCGCCCGGCCCAGGTGACCCGGCCGCCCAGGGCCGGCAGGGCGCCGGCGATGGTCATGAGCGTGGTCGTCTTGCCGGCACCGTTGGCCCCCATGAGGAGGAGCACCTCCCCGGCGGCAACCGAGAGGTCGAGGTTGCGGGCCACGACCAGCTGCCCGTAGCCGACGGTGAGTCCTTCGGCCACCAACCGGGCCCGCTCTGGGACGGCCGCCGCTGCGCTCACGGCGCCACCGCCCTGGAACCGCCGGCCACCCCCGGCGACCCGGCCAGACTCCCACGCTCCGACTCGGCGGCCGAAGACCCGATGAACGCCTCGATCACCGCCGGGTCGGCGGCCACCTCGTCGGTCGGGCCGGCGGCGAGCACCGTGCCGGTGCTCAGCACGATCAGGCGATCGCACACGTCGAGCACCAACGACAGGTCGTGCTCGACCAGGACGATGCCGATGCCCCAGTCCCGAACCAGGCGCTGGAGCAGCTCGCCGAGTTCGCGGGTCTCGCGCTCGTCCAGGCCGGCCGCTGGCTCGTCTAAGAGCAGGATCGATGGCTCCGAGGCGACCGCCCGGGCCAGGCCGACCAGTCGGCGACGGCCAGCCGAGAGCTCGCTCGGGACCTGCTCGAGGTGGTCGGCCAGCTCGAACTCGACCACTGCGGCCGCGGCGGCAGCCGACAGCCGAGCCCGCCCCGGACGGAGGATCGCGGTGACGTACGAAGCCAGGTCGCGCTGCTCGCACGCCGCGAGAAGGTTCTCCCGCACCGTGAGGTCGTCGAACAGCTCCAGGTTCTGGAAGGAGCGGCCGATGCCCGCACGGGCCCGTCGGGCGACCGACCACGACTCGATCGACTGGCCATTGAACACCACCCGGCCGCGGGTGGGCACCGAGAACCCCGAGAGAACGTCGAGCAGCGTGGTCTTGCCCGCACCGTTGGGGCCGATCAGACCGACGATCTCGCCCGGGCCGACCTCGATCGAGACGCCCTCGAGCGCCCGGACACCCCCGAATGAGATGCTGACTCCATCGGCCACCAGACGGCCGGGACGCACCCGCTCGAAGTGCCCGGACGCGTCGGCGGCGGCGCCGGTCCCCTCACGCAGCCATCCGGGCAGACGTCGGGCGATCCAGCGGAACTGCCGCTCGTTCTGAGCGGCCGCGCCGTTGGGCAGCTTGGGCAAGGTGGCCAACAGGAACAGGCCGAAGACCAGCACCACGTAGTTGTCCACGTTGACCACGGTGTCGAGCGCGTGGGGGATCAGCCCACCCGGCGCGGCCACGCCGGCCATGAACGCCGCGGCCACATAGCCCACCCCGAGCACGACCGTCTGGACGACCACGTTGATCGAATTGGTGACGTTGTACTGGGTAAACAGCACCTGGGGATCCTGAAAGGCCAAGAGCACCCCGGCCGTCGCCGCCAGGAGGGACGAGAGACCAAATGCGTACAGCTTGGCTGCCGCGACCGAGATCCCGAGCGCAGCTGCGGCCCGCTCATTGCTCCGCACCGCCAGCAACCGGCGCCCGACCCGGCTGCGCCGAACATTTGCCACCGCGAGCGCGCCGGCCACCGCCACAAGCAGGGTCATGGTCGCGTAGCGGCCCGGGTGGCTGATGGGATTGACGCTCACCCCGAAGATGCTCGGCGGACGCACCGTGGTCCCAACCGCCCCCCCGGTCCACCCGGCGTTGCCGAAGACGATGTCCGTGATGCACAGGCCCAGGCCGAGGGTGACGATGGCCAGGTTGACCCCGCGGGTGCGCAACGCCGGCAGCCCGACCACCACCCCGACCGCGGTCCCAGCGACGATGCCGACCAGCGCGGCCAACAGGAAGGTCATGTGTGCCGCCTCGTCGAGGCGGGCCGAGGCGAACGCCCCCATCCCGGCCAGCGCGTACTGGGCCAGGGACAGCTGCCCGGCGTAGCCGGTGAGGAGAATCACCGACAGGCAGATGAGGGAAAAGATTGCCGAGGTCGCGAACACCTCCTGCCAGCTGCCGGACGTGGCCACGATGACCGCCTCGCCCACCACCAGGCCGACCACCGCGCCAAAGGCGCGCAGCTGCGGCCGGCCCACCCGGGGCAGGCGCTCGAGGACGTGGCCGCGCAGCGGGAGGGCCCGCCCCCGCACGACCATGAGCACCACGATGACGAGGAACGGGCTCGCGTCGGCCCACCCGGGCGCGGTGACGTAGTGCGTGAGCTCGGACTGGAGGATCCCCACTCCGAGGCCGCCGGCGAAGCTCAGCGGGAACGACGAGAAGTTGCCGATCATGGCGGCCGCGAGCGCCGGGACCACCAAAAGGCCGATGCCTGAGGGGGTGAGCGAGATGATCGGCGCCAGCAGCACCCCGGCCAGCCCGGCCAGCGCCGAGCCCACGGCCCAGTTGATGAGGGCAACACGGTCGCTCGACACGCCGAGCACCCCGGCGACCGTCTCGTTCTCCGCCACCGCGGTGGTGGCGAGCCCGAACCGCGTGAAGCGGTAGAAGGCCCACAGGGCCAGCGTGAGCCCGAGGGCGATGCCAGTGAGGATCAGCCGGTCCACCTCGATGCTGACCCCCCCCACCTGCAGGGTCGACGTTGACAAGAACCCCTGGACGAAGTCCGGTGCCGAGCCGAAGATGAGGTTGGCCGCCTGGACGATGACCGCGAGCAAGGCCGTGGTCGCGATGACCCTGGTGAGCGGCGAGGCCAGCCGCAGCCGCCTGATGACCAATCCCTGCATGGCGGTGCCGACCGCCGTCGCCGCGGCCACCCCCGCAACCAGGCACACCGGCCAGGCCAGCGAGAAATGGAACTGCAGCTCGTAGTAGGTGTAGCCGCCGACCCCAGCAGTGGCGCCGTGGGCGAAGTTGACCACCCCCGAACTCCGATAGATGAGGACCAGGCCTTGGGCGACGAGCGCGTAGAGGGCCCCAACCCCAACCCCAAGGATGGCGAACTGCCAGAAGATCGTCACCGGGTGCTCCGTTCCGGCCCCGAGGATCGAGCCGCCGTGCAGCCCCCCACGTCGACCCCGGCCTGGGCCCTACTCAGGTCTTGGGGACTGGAACATCATGGTTCTCGATCAGGTAGGCGGTCGTCCCGCGAAACTTCGCGTACCAGAATGCGTCGTTGAAGGCTCTTGGGAACAACCCTCCCTGCCCGGTGTAGGGCTTGTCAGTCGAGTAGGGAGGGATGAGTCCCCAGGCGTAGAGGTTTTTGGCGTTGGTCATGGCCTGCAAGACGGTTGCCCGAGTGACCGTCTTCAGCTTGTTGGCCACCTCGGCGAACATGTGGACGCCCAACCAGGGAATCATCGATGTGCCATCCTCGAGCGAACCCGGCTGGTACTTCTTGATCTCCTGGAGGTACTGGCGGATCCCAGGGACCTTGGTGTCGTTGAGCGTCGGGAAGTAGTTGATCTCGTACTCCCCGTTCACGGCCGACCCCAGCGACTTGAGGTCTTGGGGTGTGAGGGTGATGGTGATCGCCGGGGTCTTGATGCTGTTCTGCTTCAGCGCGGCGATCACCCGAGCGGCATTGTCAGGCGGCATGAGCAGGATGATCGCCTGGGATCCGCTGGCGGCCTGCTCGACCGCCGGGGTGAGGTCCGTCTCGGACCCAGTGAGGGTCACCTCGTTGGCGATCTTCATGCCCAGCGACGGCGCCACCTTGCCGAGGCTCGAGTACAGAGCTGACGACGAGGGACCGACCGCCATGAGGCTCACCGTCTTGGCGTGGATGACGCTGTGGGCCAAGCCGAGCGAGCCGAGGCTGCCGAGGAAGGCGCTGCCGGTCACCGGGAAAGAGTTGGATGCGGTGAGCTCTGCAGGCTGGGCAGGGTTGTCCATGATCTCGGCCATGCCGCTGAGCAGCGGCGCCATAGGGTTGATGAACGTGGCGTCGCCGACCGTGGCCACCGCTTGGCTGGCCTCGACCGAGCGGCCGCAGGCATTCTCGGTATTCGGGTCGCCCTTGCCGTCACAGATGTCAAGAACCAGCTTGTGCCCGTGGATGCCGCCAGCCGCGTTGACCGCGTCGACCGCTGCCTTGGCTCCTGCGGCCGCCTCCGAGAAGTTGAACCCGAGCGCCGGCGCCTCGAGGTCCACGATCATCGCGATCTGGACCGGTGCCCCCTTGAAACTTGCTGCCGACGCCGGCCCGACGCCGCCGACCGCCAGGCCGCCCAGCGAGGCAGCGAGAGCGGTACACAGTGCTACGAGGTGCTTGGTTCGCACGTGTCCCCCTTGGGTCGCCAGCGGTCCCGTGGCGACCGATCGATCCTGGGCGTGAACGTAACGTTCCTGGGTCAATTCGTCAAGTAGCTTGATAGAGGGTCCCGGCTGACCCGACGCCGGTCGCCGACCGGCATCAGGCCCATCTCGACCTGGGTCCTGGTCAGGGGGGTGCCCGAGCCATCATCCGGTCTGCCGAGGCGGCCTGGCGCGCGGTGTCTGGTGCCCGTCGGTCCGGTTACGGCGTCGGGCAGCCCGCCGTCAGATCGCCCTGGCCCGCCGCAGCTCATCCAGACGGGCCGGCGTGTAGCCGAGGAGCTCGCGTAGGACCGACGTCGTGTCTGTCCCGTGGCCTGGTGCGGCCGCCCCATACCCGGTGGGGCTCTCGGAGAGTCGGATCGGCAGGCCATAGGTGAGCAAGTCGGACAGCTCGCCCAGTTCGGGATGGAGGACCGGCACCACGTCGCGGCGCTCGAGCACCGCCGGGTCGCGCAGCGCCTCACCCGGTTTGCGTACCGGGGCCACCGACACCCCGGCCTGCTCGAGCACCGAGACGACCTCGGCGACCGGGCGCTGGGCCGTCCATGCCTCGACAGCCGCCTCGACGTCGCGGTGGTGCCGCACCCGCCCGTCGCGAGTCGCGAAGTCGGGGTGCTCGACCAGATCGGCCCGGCCCATCGCCACGAATAGGCGGTGAGCCATGGCGTCCTGCGGCGCCACGATCGCCACATGGCCGTCTGCACATTCGAAGACCCCGAAAGGGGCGAGCCGGGGCAGTGTGGCGCCGGTCCGGATCGGCTGGCCCAGCCGCTCCAGCGCGTCCCAGTCTTCGATCGCGACGAAAGAGGTGAGGACGCCGAGCATCGAGACATCGACGTGCTGGCCTCGGCCAGTGTGGTCTCGAACCCTGAGAGCCGAGAGGATCCCGATCACCGCGTACAACGGAGCCAGGCCGTCGGCCAGGGGGACCCCGACCCGGATCGGCGGGTCGTCAGTGGCCCCGCTGGCCACCATGATCCCGCTCAGGGCCTGGATCACTGCGTCCATGGCCCCAACGCCGGGCCGTTGGCCGTGGCCGAACCCACTGATCGAGCAGTAGACGACAGCCTCGTTCACCGCCCGAACCTGGTCGTAGCCAACCCCTAAGCGCTCGGCGGTCCCGGCCGAGAAGTTCTCCACCACGACATCGGCCTGGCGGGCGAGGTCGAAGAAGACTTCCCGGCCGGCAGGATGCTTGAGGTCAAGGGTGATCCCGAGCTTGCCCCGTCCTCGGTTCAGGTGGGCGAGCGCCAGGTCGCTATCGTCCCGGCGCGAGATGGTGAGTCCCTGGCGACCCACATAGGGGGCGTTGGTGCGGGCCGAGTCGCCGGCCGCCGGGTCCTCGATCTTGATCACTTTGGCTCCCAGGCCTGCCAGAAGGAGCGTGGCCAGCGGCCCGGCAAGGGCTCGGGTGAGGTCCAGCACCACCAGGCCCTCGAGCGGCGCCTGGCTTCCCGCTGTTGGCCGGCTCATCGGCCAGACTCCCGCCTGCGGGCCGCGACCGGCGCGACCCGGTCATCGAGGAAACGACTGATCTGCTCGATCAGGCCCCGCCGACTCCAGGTCCTCGGATCGACATTGGTCGCCCCGATGCGCAGCACCGGGATGCCCCGGGCCTCCAGCGCCCGAGCACTGAAGTAGTCCTCCTCCCCCAGGCTGATGACCCCGTCGATCTGGTGCAGTTGGGCCTCCTTGTCGTGCCAAGCGCTCGACCAGGTCGGCATGCGCAGGATCTCGATCATCGGCACGAACCGGCTGGCCAGAGTACGGAGCGGGTCGTCCCCATAGCGAAGGTAGCCGTCGGCGGCCAGGCTCAGGTACATCGACCATACGAAGACCGCACCGAACTCGGTTTCGAAGTGCTGGTAAAGGGCCATGTCCGACCACAGGCCGCGGCCCAGCCACATCAGCCGGATCTGCTCGTCAGCGCACGCTGACTGGCCAGCTTCGACCCGTGCCCGGACCTCCTCGTACAGAGCTTTGGCGGCATCCCGCCCGACCGAGCTCCCCCGGTGCCACTGGGAGACCATGGTCGCTGGCATGGTGTCGACCACGCTGACCGGGGCCGGGACCGATGTGGCGATCAGGTCCCGCGTCCGGCGGTAGTACTCCAGCTGCTCATTTGCAAGCGCCATCACCTCGGCGAGGCGGTCGACCGAGAAGTCCGCACCCAGCCGTCGATCCACGATGCCAATGAGCTCCTCCAGCTCAGCAACCATGAGGTCAAGCCGATCGGGGTCCAGCACCAAGGGCCAGTCATGCGCCAGCCGGTCCCACCACCGACGCTCGACGTCCAGGCGGGGATCGACCGTGCTCTCGAACAGAAAGCAGGTCGCGCCGATCTCCTGCGCCCAAGCCTCAAGGACCCTGGCCGAACCGTCGGTCGTGACCACGCCACTCAGCATCGCCGGCCTGGGCAGGCCACCCCATGGCTCCTCTCCGGCCCCGGCGAGCATCTCTCCCAGTCCGAGCGCGCTGTACTGCTCGTCGTCGTCCGGGTACCCCCGCTCTCGCAGTGCGGACAAGGAGGCGCTCGCCCGCTGCTTGGCAGACAACAGCGACGACCACCATTGCACCACCACGTAGTCGACGCCTGCCGCCCGGAACACCTCGTGTGGCGCATCGGCGTTCACCAGAGCGATCGGCCGCTCGGCTGCCCGTTCTCGGACCTCGGCGAACCACTCGCGTTGACGGCGATTCAGATCGGTGGTCACCGCGAGCACCTTGGTGCTCCGGCGGCTGGCTTCACTCATCGGGGACTCATCTGAGCATCTCCCCCGGCAATGAGGGAAGCAATCGGCTCGGGGACCTCCGGCGCCTCGGGCCACGGGATCTGCCAGCTTCGCCCGTCGATTCCGCCACGGAGCAGTTCGCGCCGCATGGACGGCCACTCCCACCCAAGAGCGCGATCGTGGAGGTAGCGGACCTCGAGCACTACGGTCGCCCCGGCCGCCCGAGCGGCGTCGACGGCGTGCCGAGCCCGGGCGCCGAGGGGCTCCCACCCGGCAACGGGCGGGGGGGTGCCATACGCGCTGGCCAGAGCGCCGAGAGGATCATCGCCGGGCTCGATGGGCTCGGCCCGCCGCCGCAGTCCGAGGTCGTGGTCCTCGCTCACCACCACCGCGCCAAGGGAGTCGAGTGCTTGGTAGGGACGCGGGTCCTCGGGGGTGCTCCCCGAGACGTAGAGTCGGGGCCCTCGCTCGGGCCTGCCTCCAACGCCGTCGAGCAACGACACAACTGCACGTCGGAACTCCGCTGGCTCCATCACCTGCGCCGCTCCCAACACCGCCAGCGCATCGGTGCTACGGAAGGGAGCCTCCGGACTGCGCCGTGCGGCCTCGAACGACCGCAGCAGGCGGCGGGTCAGATTGGTCTCGTCGATGGCCCGCTGCAGGTCGACGTCGGTGAGGGTCCCGCCGCACCACCGACCCACCAGCTCGGCGAACTGGTGGACTCGGCGCCGGTTGTAGGCGCTCGTTGCCGGCCTCGGCATATGACGCAAGTCGACGAAGGCCAGGCGGGGCCGTTGCGGTAGCTCTCCAAGGCGAGCCAGCTCGCGCAGCACATAGAAGAGCTTGGCGTTCATCGACCGGTCGTGGGAGATGACCAGGTAGTCGAGTGCGGCGTAGTCACCACGCACGAAGCTTGCGACGTGGCTCGCCGCCACCGGATCCAGGCCCAGGCCGTCGAAGTCTGCCACGGTGGCGGCGATTGGGGCCCCTCGAAGCTGCACCGGATGCAGCCCAGCCGCGACCAGGATCTCGGTCGGTACGTCGAAGCCGACGACACCGACGTACGGACCGCTCGCCGCAGTCTCGACCCATCCGAGGGGGTCAAACGCGGCTCTGGCGAGCCGGCTGAGAATCTGGTCAGGCGACGCGTTGGAGCCCGTCACCGCGAGGTGCTCAGCGTGCGAAGAGGCGCAGCGGCAGCCGGCTCACCCCGAAACGAACCCAGCTCGTCCGTGTCACCTCGCCAGCCAACTCGATCGATGATGTCCTGGCCAGCAGCTCCTCGCACACCACTCGCAGCTCCATCTCGGCCAGCTCCCTCCCCAGGCACGAATGGATACCGCGGCCAAAGACCATGTGCTTGTTCGGTTGCCGATCGAGCCGACACGTAGCGGCCTCCTCGAAGACCCGATCGTCCCGGTTGGCCGACCCCCACAGCAAGAAGAGCTGGTCGCCGGGGGCGAGCCGGGCACCGAACAGGTCCGTCTCCTCGCGGACGGTCCTGGGCATGCCAAGCACCGGAGTCTCGAGCCGCAGGAATTCGTCGATCGCCCGCGGGAGCATCGCTGGTCGCCCGCGCAATGTCTCTTGGGCTTCGCGGTCACGAGCCAACGCCAGCAGGCAGATCCCAAGCGAGCTGGTGGTCGAGTTGTGCCCGGCGACGAAGAGCAGCCGGAGCACCTCCACGATCTGGGCGTCGTCGAGGGCGGCGCCATCGATGCGGGCCGCAATGAGCCCGCTGATCAGGTCGACTTCGGGGTCCTCGGGCGCTCTGCGTCGGGCCGACACCACAGAGAACGCATGCTCTGTCAACTCAGCGTCGGCGGCTGCCACGGCCTCGGGGTTCCCGCCCCGGCCCTCCTCGTTTCGGTAGATCTCGTCGCTGAGGCGGTCGATGATCTGCGCGCTCTGTGAAGGGAGGCGCAAGAACCGACACAGCACCTCAGTAGGCAGTGGGTGGGTGAGCGTCGGCGCAACGTCGCCGCCCCCCTGGTCGAGCAGTGGCTGGAGCCGCGCCACCACCAGCGAGCGAACCTCGTCCTCGAAGCTCGCGAGCCTCTGCCCGGTGAAGTAGGGACGCAGGATGGCGCGGTACGCGGTGTGCAGGGGCGGGTCGACCTCGAGGGGAGGGCGCGGTGCACCCCGTTGCGGTCGCCCCTGGCCGAAGCGGCGGAAGTCTCGCGCAACCCGAGCGATGTCCTCGTAGCGGGTGAGTGCCCAGAACCCCCCGCCACGATCGGTCCAGACCAAAGGAGCACGGACCCGGACCCGGTCCAGAGCCCGAACCGGGTCCGCCATCTCGGGCCCGAACGGATCCCAGCGGACGATGCCCTCGCACCTGTTCCACTGCTGCTCGTGGCGGAAGGGTTCTCCCGGGTCCTTCCGGTCCGGATCGTTCCGCATCGATCACCAGCCTACGGCCATCCGCAAGTTATGTCAATCTAGTTGAGATAGGTTCGCATAGTTGAGATAGGTTTCGAACCCGAAAGGGAGGTGTTTGATGACGACCGTGACCTGGGACCCGGTCGCGGCCTGGGCGCGCATCGTGGACGGCCGGGAGGACTGGGTCGGCCCGGCCTACGAGCCGATGCTGTCCGGCCGCCCGATTGCCCGAACGGAGGGGGTTTTGGGAGGGTTCTGGTCGATCGCCGGGTTCGAGCAGCTGTGCCAAGCTGCCGATGATCCAGGGACGTTCAGCAACGTCGTCCCGCTGTTCTCGACCCGTCGACCACCCCTGGAGTCTGACCCGCCAGAGCACACCCAGTACCGAAAGCTCCTCAACCCACACTTCTCGGCCAGAGCCCTCGCCTCTGTTGAATCGAGGATCCGCCGGTATGCCCAGGAGATGCTGCATCCCCTCGTGATGAGAGGCTCGGCGGACTTCGCCGCCGAACTGAGTCATCCACTCCCCGCTCGCGTCTTGTGCACGCTGTTGGGGATCGACGACCGTCACTGGCGGACCATCAAGGACTTTGCTCGAGCCGTCGACCGGGTGGGAAACACTCCGCCCGGCGATCCGTCGCGGTCGCAAGCCGCCGGTCCGATGCTCGAGTTCCTGCGCGGTCTGGTTGCGGCTCCCGTGTCAGGCGTGGGGATGATCGAGGGCCTCTGCGGGGCCCGGGTTGACGACCGACCCCTGGCGCCCGACCAGGTGCTCAGCCTCCTGCTGCTGGTGGTGTCGGCTGGCCACAACACGACCACCAGTGCGCTTGGCAACCTCGTCTTCCGACTGGCGCAGGATCCCGGCCTCCAGCAACGACTTCGCGAGGATCCGGGCCGAGTGCCCGACGCCATCGAGGAGTGCCTCCGCATCGACGCACCTCAGCAAGCCATGCGCAGGAGGGTCACGACGCCGACGTCGGTGGCCGGCCAAGTAATCGGCCAGGGAGAGTTGGTCTGGTTGTGCTTCGGGGCAGCCAACGTCGATCCGTCTCACTGGGATGCCCCAGGGACTTTCGACCTGGATCGCGCCGACCGACGTCACCTCGCCTTTGGACGAGGCATTCATCGCTGCGTCGGCGCGCCCCTCGCCCGCCTGGAGCTGCGCATCGTCATCGAGGAGCTGCTCGCATCCACGACTGGGTTCTCGCTGGCCGGGCCAGTACGGCGGCCGGACTGGCCCAGGATGGGGGTGTCCTCGCTTCCAGTGGTCTTCGAACGATGAGTCGCCAGAGCCCGGGCCACCGCCCTCTCGACGTCGGGTTGGTCGTTGTGCTCAAGTGTGCGCCGACGGCGAACCAGGGAGGTGCGAACGATGAGAAACGGGCACCGCGTCTTCGACGCAGACGCTCACGTATGGGAACCACCTGACCTTCTCGAAGCCCACATCGACCCATCTCACCGGGAGGCGCTCCGCTCTCGCAACGACGGGCGCTACCGGTCTATCGCTCCCAATCCAATCCAGTTCGGGCGGCTGCTCGGGTCTGAAGAACCAGCCTCTACGAAAGCGAACGTCCAGTTCCGTGGCCGCGAGCCCCACCCCGACTCGAGCCGTGACCCTGCGCTGCGAATCGCCGATATGGACCTTGAGGGCATCGACGCTTCGATCGTCGTTCCCAGCGGGGTCGGCTCGTTCTGCTCAGTGGAGGTCGATCTTGAGCTCGCCGTCCACCGTGCCTACCACCGCTACATGGCTGAGTACTGCTCGCCATATCCTGGGCGGCTTTGCGGGGTGGCTATGGTGAGTGCACGCGCCCTCGACGACTCTCTAGTTGAACTTCGCAGGGTCGGTGCCGAACGGTGGTGCGTGGGAGTATTTCCCGCCGTTCCCCGCGATATGCCACTCGACAGCCCCAAGCTCGAGCCGCTGTGGGCTGCGGCGAACGAACTCGACCTGACCGTCGTCCTGCACACGTTCACCTTCACACCGCCGTACTCGCCAGGTGCCCTGGATGGCTCCTTCTTCGACAACGCCTGGATCGCACGTTCGGCCGCCCACCCCTGGGCCGGTATGCGCAACATTGCGTCCCTTCTGGGCAGTGGCGTGCTCGACCGCCACCAGTCGTTGCGCGTCGCCCTTCTCGAGGCGGGACAAGGTTGGCTTCCATATTGGGTGCACCGGCTGGAGGAACAGGCGGAGTACATGGCCGGCGCGCTTCCGGCTGGGGTCGCGCCCTTCAGTGAGTACATCCGGTCGGGCCGCTACTTCCAGTCCATCGAACTTCACGAGGGCGAGCGCCTCACCAAGCAGGTCATCGATGAGCTTGGTCAGGATCTGCTCATGTTCTCGACCGACTACCCGCATGGCGAGTCCTGGTTCCCTCGAGCGACTGAGGCCTTCTTCGAGTGGGACCTGACCGAGGATGTAAGGCGCAAGCTCCTCTGGGAAAACGCACTGACTTGCTTCAGGCGGTTCGACCCATGACCGAAGCAATGACGAGCCGCCTCAAGGCCCTGTTTCTCGACCCTGAGCCCTTCGAGTTCGCCTGCCCCCCGACCGTCAACCATGCTCTCATGCTGCAGGAGATCGGTCATCCCGCTGTCTACATCGCAGCTGGCTCGGTGATCGGTGGGATAACCGGACGTCCCGACAATGGGACGATCACGCTAACGGAGTCGGTGACCATTGCCGGTTACTACGCGAACGCGCTCGACATTCCTGTCTGGGTCGATGCCGATGTCTGCTTCGGAGGTATCTTCACGGTCGAACGCGCCGTCCAGGATTTTCTCCGGGCTGGAGTCGCCGGAATTACGATCGAGGACCAACCTTTGGAATCAAAGCGGTTCGGGGGGATGGTCGGAAAGCAAGTCATCCCTATTGAAGAGGCGGTTGCGAAATTCCGCATCGCGGCGGACACTCGGGCGGCCATCGACCCGGACTTCGTCATCGTGGCGCGCTGCGATGCTCTAGCCGCTGTCAACTCGTCTGGTCTCGATGAGGCGATTGATCGCCTCCGTGCGTACAAAGAGGCAGGCGCCGATGTGCTGTACATCGAAGCGCCTCGCTCGGTAGATGAGCTTCGGGCAGTCCGAGAGGCCGTCTCGGGACCCTTGATCTGCACGATGTTCGCCCTTCCGAGGAATCTCACTCACGAAGAAAACCGAGAATTGGGCATTGCGGCCTACTGCTACACGTCGGCCATTCCGTTGGCGGTCCAGATGTACGGCGCATTGTATCGGGAGATCGCAGAGCGCGGCCCGCAGGTGATTGAGGAGTATTTCGCCCGCTACGGCACTGGTGACCGCCGTCGGGTAGCTACGCTCGAACGGCTCCGCGCCATGGAGGAGCGTTACCTTCCGAGAGGGACCACGACGGGCGGCTCCGTCTTTGCCTCAGAGCACACCGCACGCCACTTTGGGGTGTCCGACTGAGGGGCGTCGCCTGCCGTCATCGGCCGGATCGTTCTCGCCGATCCTGAGGAGGGATCGTGGCAATGCGCAATGCTCGTGTGGCCAGCTCGGCCCACACGACCTTGCCCGCCTGGGTCGGCCGGGCCCCCCAGGATGAGGCGATGGACCCCACCATAAGCAGGCCCCGTCCCCGCGGCGCGTCGGGAGGGATGCCGGTGGCGACGACCGGCATCCGGAAGGAGCGGTCGGCGACCTCCACCTCGAGATGGGCGTCGACCCGCCGCAGCGAGACGGTGAAGGGGCTGCGGGCGTGGGCGTACGCGTTCGCGGCAAGCTCGCCGACGACCGTCTCCACCTCGGTGGGATCAACCCCCCAACCGATAGCCGTCGTGGCAGCGAACATCCGGGCCGCTCGGACGGCCCTGGCACTCGGAGCGAACTCGCGGGTCGCCGTCACACACGCATTCATACCGCGCCGCTGGGAATGCTATGCGGGCGTTGGCCAGGACACGGAGAAACCTAGGAACCAGACCGCGTTGGGAGGGCCGGGGCGGATGCCCGGGGCCCCGACCGCGACATCGCAGACTGGCATGGTCCGGACGGCCACTGAAGAGCGTCGGCTCAGCGCCTAGCGGGGCCGGACCTGCGCTCGATAGCGAGCCACGACCCGCGTAGCGCCAGCGGCCCGGGGGGCCGGCTGACCCTGGACATCGCGCCTGGTCGCGGCCAGATACCAGACCAGCACGAAGATGAGCACCCCGAAAGCCAGCGCAACCCATCCGTCTCCCAGGCCCAACCCGCTCACATCCTTGGGCTTGCCCAGGCCGTCAGCAATCGACGCACCCAGTGGCCTCGTGACCACATAGGCAAACCAGAACGAGAAGACCCCATTCCAGGCGAAAAATCGGAACCCAATGGCCGGGATCGCGATCACGCCAGCGAACAGGACCGCTGACGGCAGGTAGCCGAGCCCAATGGTGGTGGCGGTGAGGTCCCCGAGCGCGGTCCCCATCGCGAACGTGGCGACCACCGCGGCCCAGTAGAAAGCTTCCCGCCGCGGCGTGTCGATAGCGTGGATCGACAAGGTGTGCTCAGTCCAGTACCAGGCGATAAAGACGACCGCCAGTACCACCGCGTAGAGAACGGTCGACACCACGTAGGGAACGCCCAGTCCGACGTGAAGCACATCGGCGGCCATGGTCCCGAAGGTGCCCACCATGGTCACCGCGAACCAGTAGGTCCATGCGGAGTAGCGGCCCCGCCGGAACTGGAACCCCAGTGCGGTTACGAACGCTCCAAACCCGAGCAAGACCGCAACCACCGGGGCGATCGTGTGCACCAAGAAGTCCGATGTGGCCTCGCCCATCGCGGTGGACAGCCCCTTGATCACCCAGAAGAAGACGGTGACCTCCGGGACCCGTAAGGGGCCGGGCCGGGTAAGCCATGAAGCTGGTGGATCGCGCCGGGCGTGAGCCACTGCGCCACCGTAGATGATCCAACGAGGATGAATGCAACACCAGCATGCCGGTGCTGACGGCCGAGCTTGACGGGGAGTTTCACCTCGAAGACCATGTCGCCCAGGTCTTCTGAAGAGCTGGAGCCGCCCACAGCAGCCCCGACGACACCTTCGAACCAGGAAGGATAGCAATGGCCGAGATCATCCCATTCACCGTTCAGATTCCCGACGATGTCCTCCAGGATCTCAGCGAACGTTTGCACAACACGCGCTGGCCCGAAGCCGAGCCAGTCACAGACTGGAGTCAGGGCACGCCACTGACCTATGTGCGCGAACTGTGTGAGTACTGGGCCGATGTCTATAACTGGCGCGCCCGCGAAGCGCTACTGAACGAATATCCGCAGTACCGCACCGATATCGACGGAGTCGGTATCCACTTCATCCATGTGCCCTCTCCCGAACCCGATGCCCTGCCCCTGGTCCTGACTCACGGATGGCCAGGCTCGGTTATCGAATTCCTTGATGTCGTCGGCCCCTTGAGCGATCCGAGCCGCTACGGAGGCGATCCTGGCGATGCCTTTCATGTCGTGTGCCCCTCTCTGCCCGGCTACGGCTTCAGCGACAAGCCCAGCGCGCCCGGGTGGGGTGTCGATCGCATCGCAGCGGCCTGGGCCCAGCTGATGGCCAAGCTGGGTTACACAAGGTACGGGGCTCAAGGAGGGGACTGGGGATCGGCTGTGTCGACCGCACTCACGACCACTGACCCAGAACACCTGGTCGGGATCCACCTCAATATGGTGATCTACGTGCCGAGCTCTGAGGAGATGGCAGACATCGACGAGCATGAACGAGCTGCTCTGACGATGGGATTCGGGTTACGCGAACATTCAGTCGACCCGACCACAGACGCTCGGCTACGGACTCGTCGACTCCCCTGCGGGGCAGTGCGCCTGGATACTCGAAAAGTTTTGGTCCTGGACTGATACTCAGGGAGACCCAGTGGCTGTTCTCGGTGCCGATCGCATCCTCGACAATGTCATGCTTTATTGGCTCCCAGCCACGGCGGCTTCGTCAGCCCGCCTCTACTGGGAGAGCTTCAGGTCGTTTTCCGCAGCGCCGGTTACCGCACCGACCGGTGTTTCGGTCTTTCCCAAGGAAATCTTTCGCGTCTCCCGGCGTTGGGCACGCAGACGCTTTAGCGATCTTCGATACTGGAACGAACTGAATGTAGGCGGGCACTTCGCAGCCTTCGAACAACCTGAGTTGTTCGTCGATGAAGTTCGAGCTTGCTTCCGTACGATGCGCTGATCCGAGGATCCAGCTGGCCTCAGCCCAATCCCGAAGGATCTCAAGATCACATGCGAGCGTGTCGCCGGAAGCGATCTCCGTCGACTCGTGCCCTGACATGGCCAACGGGAACTCAAGGGCACGCCACACCTCGGTCCCAGCTCAAATCGCCGCGCCTCACCTCCCCTGTCAAGTCGGCTAGGCCAAATCAGTGAGCTCGCTAGGACTGAGATCCGCCCTGTTCACGCAGGAACCGCTCAAGCTCTTCAACCAGGTTGTCCCCATTCACCATGTCGCCGAGCTCCCCGCCATCGGCTCGCCGCTCGAGCTGCCGCACATAGCTCGCGATGTCATCGTCGGCAGCGACGACCTCACTCACCTCGCGCTCGTACCGAGCAGCCGCCCATTCGAGGCTCGATGTCTTGACGGACATCTCGAGCATCGTGGAGATCCGTCGCACCAGCGCCAGGGCTGCCTTGGGAGATGGCGTGCTCGGTACGTAGTGCGGTACCTGGGCCATCAGTGACGCTACGGGGATTCCGACCTTGGCAAAGGCGTGTTGGAGCACACCGACAATCCCGGTAGGGCCTTGGTATCGAGGCGCCGAAAGGCCGAACCGTAACGCGAGGCCTGGATCCGCGCTCGAGACACGGACTGGAGTCGCCCGGGTGTGAGGAACATCGGTCAGCATGGCGCCGAAGGTGAAAACGGCCTCCACTCCAAGCGACTCCGCAACAGATGTCACGCACTGGCCAAAGGTCCGCCAGCGCAGCTGTGGTTCCACTCCAAGCAGGAGCACGACGTCGCGGCCTTCTTGAGTGCGTCCTGAAAGAAAACGATTCTGGGGCCAGACAATCTCGCGTTGGTTGTCTGTCCCCAAGCGAACCTGTGGCCGTACCGACGTGAAGTCGTAAAAATCCTCCGGGTCGATCGACGCAAAGGCATGCGAGTGCCACTGCTCGGCCAGATATCCGACGGCGCAGGTCGCGGCACCACCAGCGTCCGTCCATCCCTCGAAGGCTGCCAGCATTACTGGCCGATCGAGCGACGGCCGGCTTGTCCAATCAAGCGCGTCCACATCCCGCACGGTAGCGCCCCCAGAGACTCACTCGGCCGATCGGCGTTACCAGGTCCTGACCTCGAGATTCCTGGAGCCTCCCAGCCAGCGAGCGCCTACAGTACTTTCCATGCCCGACCTGGAGAGCGGAGGTTCGCTAACGCTTGAGGTCGCCGGACGCGAGGTCCAGATCACAAACCCCGAACGGGTGCTGTTCGACGAACGACGCGAGACGAAACTTGACCTCGTCAATTACTACCGATCAGTCGAAGAGCCGCTCCTTCGAGCAACAGGGGGAAGGCCCGTCCTCCTTCAACGATTTCCACACGGGGCAAGCGGGCCTTCCTTTTTTCAGAAACGGGTGCCCGACGGACGGCCCAAGTGGCTCGAGACCGCGGTGGTGTCGACCCCCAACGGGACCACGTCGAGGGCCCTCGTAGTGGCCGACCTCGCTCACGTGATTTGGGCAGTCAACCTCGCCTGTCTTGGCTTTCACGTTTGGCCGTCCCGAACCGAAGACCTCGACCATGCTGATCAACTCCGCCTAGACCTCGACCCGGCCCCCGGAGTGAGCTTCGCGATGGTCCAGGAGGCAGCTGCGGAAGCTCGGCGGTTACTGTCCGAGTTCGATCTTGTCGGACTGCCGAAAACCACCGGAAACCGAGGCATCCACATCTACTGCACTCTCGAGCCTCGCTGGACTTCATATGAGGTGCGAGCGGCGGCAGTGGCGGTGGCTCGAGAGCTTGAGCGCCGACGAAAGGACCTGATCACCGCTGCGTGGTGGAAGGAAGAGCGCGGGCGCCGGGTCTTTGTCGATTTTAATCAAAACGCCCCGCATAAGACGATGTTCGGGGCTTGGTCGGTACGAGCTCGACCTGGAGCCCAGGTCTCAACGCCCTTCGATTGGGAGGACCTGGAGTCAATCGAACCCGATTCCCTCACCATCGCGACCGTCCCAGCCAGGTTGCGAAATGAAGGCGATCCATGGAGCAGGTCAGAAATCGGTGGTCAATCGATAGAACCGCTCCTGGACCTCTACGAGCGGGATCGAGCAGCGGGCCTGCCTGATGCCCCGTGGCCGCCCGTGTATCCGAAAATGCCGGGGGAGGCTCCTAGGGTTGCTCCTAGCCGCGCCAAGGGGCGAAAGACATCGAGCCCCTAGCACTCTTGCGCTGTGACGTCGGCAGCTGCCACATGACGGCGGCCGAGAAAAGGCCTAGCCTTACCTTGGTAACACTGGGTTTGGTGTCAGCGTGCTTCATGTGCTCAGGCCACAAGCTGGAGTTCCCTCTTGCGGTCGGCAATGGACCTCGCCCTCACTCGCGAAGGGATGAGCAGAATGACCGCAGTTCGAATACTCGTTGGGACCCAGAAGGGCGCGTTCATTCTCACTGCCGACGGGACGAGATCCAGTTGGAACGTAGCTGGACCCCTCTTCGGAGGCTGGGAGGTCTACCACGTCACTGGAAGTCCAAGTGACCCGGACAGGTTGTACGCGTCACAATCGACTGGATGGTTCGGGCAACTCATTCAGCGTTCTGATGACGGAGGTGCTACTTGGCGGCCGGTTGGAAACGAATTTTCCTATATGACCGCTCCAGGGACGCACCAGTGGTATGACGGAACGCCCCATCCTTGGGAGTTCGCCCGGGTCTGGCATCTGGAGCCATCCTGGGATGATCCGGACATTTTGTACGCCGGCGTCGAGGATGCCGCTCTCTTCGAGTCACGCGATGGCGGAGTCGGCTGGACAGAGCTATCCGGGCTACGGACCCACCGATCCAGCCCGAACTGGCAGCCTGGGGCCGGTGGAATGTGCGTACACACCATCCTCGTCGACCCGACCGACAATGCTCGACTTCACGTCGCGATATCGGCAGCGGGGGTTTTCCGAAGCGATGATGCCGGCAGGACGTGGGTTCCCGGCAACCATGGACTCCGATCTGAAGGTCTCCCCGACCCCGAAGCAGACGTCGGCCACTGCGTCCACCGAATCGCACGACACCGTGACCGTCCGAATGTCCTGTACATGCAGAAGCATTGGGATGTAATGCGCAGTGACGACAACGGGGAAACCTGGAATGAGATTAGCGGCAACCTCCCGAGCGACTTTGGATTTCCGATCGCAGTGCACGCGCATGATCCCGAGACGATCTACGTCGTGCCTATCACTAGTGACTCGGAGCATTACCCGCCGGGAGGTCAGCTCCGCGTCTACCGAAGCAGGACCGGAGGAAACGACTGGGAACCGCTCAGTTCGGGTCTCCCCCAGGCCGATTGCTACGTCAATGTGTTACGAGATGCCATGGCCGTCGACTTGCTCGACCACTGTGGCGTGTATTTCGGCACGACTGGCGGGCAGGTGTACGCGTCCCGCGATGCAGGAGATTCGTGGATTCCTATCGTGAGGGATTTGCCGCGGGTGCTCTCAGTCGAAGCCCAGACGCTTCCATGATCAAGGTTGTCCTTCCCCAACACCTCCGAACCTTGATTGGCGCAGACCACGTGCTGCAGTTGGATGTGGACGGTATTGCAACTCTGTCCCAGGTGATCGACGACCTCGAGACGCTGTATCCGGTGCTGAAAGGGACCCTAAGAGATCCGGCCAGCCGACAACGGCGACCCTTCATCCGCTTCTTCGCCTGCCAGGAAGATCTCTCGCTCGAGCCTATGGACAGGGCGCTGCCCACGGTCGTCTGTCTAGGGCAAGAACCGTTACTCGTCATTGGCGCGATGGCTGGAGGCTGACCTCTCGTCACTGCAGGCACTCTCGCTGCTAGTCGTGCGTGATCTCCGATCGCAACATCGGGATCGCCCCGTCAGGATTCCCTTTTCCCCTTTACCCCTGTCGGCGCGCCCGACGTTGCCTGAGCAGAGCCCAGCATGCCTCGAGGGTGGCTTCGAGCGGCCGAATGCGTTCGGGGTCCGCTCGTCCGAACCCCTCGCGGTGCACGACGCGCCAGCTAGCGCTCCCCTACTCCCTCTGCCAACTCGTGCCGGAGAACTTCCCGCCCCGAAGGCACAGGGGGACGCCCCTCACGGGATTCCGCCCATGCTCGGCCACCCCTGCTTACGACATCTAGCGAGCTCAGCCGGACTCCCCGTCATTTTGTCCAGTTCAGATGGGGTCGAGGCCGCCCTCAGGATGACGACGAGGCTCGCGACTAGGCAACCCCGACCAGGCGCCGGTATCGTTCCCACAGGGTTGACGGGCCCGGCGGCCCGACACGGGGAGGCAACTCAATGTCCAGGGCTTGGCGAACGTCCCACCGGCAAGGCTTGGACCCGGGGCCTCTCGATGTCGCGGTCTTGCCCCAAACACCCCGCAAGGGGCGGCAGTGGACAGCACCCGAGCCATGACCCGCCCGTTCCCCCCGGCCCCCCCGTTCCTCCTGGCCCGGTGCAATTTTGTTCCCACGGGGTCGGGAATGGCGTCTAGCGAGCAGGCACCGGCGCCGTTCCACGGCTACCCTGCCGCTTCTATGTACGCACAGCAGGCCAGCGTCAGGGGGGGCCGGAACTGCAACCGGTGGCGGCCACACCGAGGTTCACGACTCGGCCCAGGGACGGTGCCGACCGACGACGCCAAGCTGGGCCAACCCAGATGCCGGTCACAGGCGTTCAAGGAGAGCCTTCGCCTTGGGGAGGATACTGGCCGATGATGAAGAGGTCTGGAGACGGCTCGACGCGGAGATGGCCAATCCCCCGCACACGGTCTGCGGATCTCAATGGAGCGGGTGATCCCTCGCGGATCGGGCCGTCGGCTATTGCCACGGCGCCGGCCCCGGGCCTGCCCGTGCCCGAGAGCGATGATCACGGGGCCTTGAACGGTCAAACAAGTCCTCTTCGAGCCTTTGCCGACCAAGCCTGGAGTCGGCGGCGCCCCTTCATGTGGGCGGCTGCGGCCGTCGTCCTTTGGGTGATTCTCAACAACGTGCTCTCGAAGGGGCTCCCGATTGGGATCGTGCTGCTTGGTGTCATCTACGGATCTCTGTATGCACTGATCGCGATCGGGATCGTTCTGGTCTATCGCGGCAACCGGATCATCAACTTTGCTCAGGCGCAGTTCGGAGTAATCGCAGCCATCGTCGCGATCGAACTTGTGGTCACCTACCATGTCAACTGGTTCGTCGCGATGTTGGTCGGGATCGTTGGTTCGATCGTCCTGGGCGCGTTCATCCAGACGGTCATTATTCGTCGATTCCGCCGCAGCTCCCGGCTGATCCTGACAGTCGCAACCATCGGTCTCGCTCAGCTGCTGAGCGGCTTCTCGGCCATCATCCCCCTCGAGTTCTGCAACCCCGCTCAGAACCAGAGCTGCATCAATGCTGCCAATAATCAGACGTTCAATACCCCGCTCCACGCGTCGTTCTCGGTCTCCCCGGTTATCTTCAGCGGCAATGACATCGTGGCCGTAGGAGGGGCGGCGATCATTGTGATCGCGCTCGCGTTGTTTCTTCGATTCTCCCGCTACGGGATGGCGATCCGAGCGGCTGCAGAGAACGGGGACCGGGCAACTCTTCTCGGCATCCCCGTGCCCCGCCTGGACACCATCGTGTGGTCGCTTGCCGCACTGCTGTCCGCTCTCGCCATCTTGCTCCGCGTTCCGGTGCTCGGGTTCAGCGGTTTCCAGACCGTCTCGGGCGGTGGTGATGACATCCTCCTTCGCACGCTGGCTGCGGCGGTGATCGGCGGAATGGAGAGTTTGCCGCTCACGGCTATCGCCGCAGTAGGCATCGGGATTTTCGATGCTGCCGCGACCTGGACCTTCTCGAACACTGTCTTCGTCGATGCCACGCTGGTCCTAGTCATCATCGCTGCGCTGATCGTGCAGCGCCGACGCTTTGCTCGGGTATCGGAGTCGGACAACTCAACCTGGCGCTCGGTGGCCGAGGTGCGCCCGATACCTCAGATGATGCGGAAGCTGCCTGAAGTGCGCTGGGGTCTGTGGGGTATGAGGGCTGCACTGCTTGCCATCGCGATCCTGCTTCCATTCGCCGTCGCGACAAGCGATACCTACCTGTTCGCCGGGATCGTTATCTACGCAATCGTCGGACTGTCGTTGCTGGTACTGACCGGCTGGACGGGTCAGATCTCCCTGGGCCAGTTCGGATTGGCCGGCTTCGGCGGAGCCACGACGGCCATGCTCTTCGGCCAGCACGGCTGGAACTTCATTCCGGCGACGTTGATGGGGATCCTGATCGGTGCCCTTGCGGCCCTCATCATCGGTTTGCCGGCACTTCGCGTCTCAGGTCCGTTTCTCGCCGTCACGACCCTGGCTTTTGGCATCAGCGTCTCGGCTTACTTCCTGTCACCTCAATACCTGCCCTGGTTCGTGACGAGTTCGATCAATAGGCCAACGATCTTTGGTCAGGCTTGGTTTAGCTCGGACAGAGGCATCTATTACCTGTGCCTCTTCTGGTTCGTGCTCATCTTGCTCGGCGTTCGCTCTCTCAGGAATTCGAGGGTCGGGCGTGCCATGATCGCGACCCGCGACAACGAGCCAGCAGCGAGAGCAGCGGCGCTCAACACCACCCGGGTGAAGCTTACGGCCTTTTTGGTGTCGGGAGCGATCGCTGGGTTCGCCGGCGCACTGTTCGTTGCGTATCAGCTGGGTGTGAACTCTGGCTCCTTCTCAGCTGACATCAACATCGCCTTGTTCTCCATGGTTGTCATCGGGGGACTGGGCTCACTTCCTGGCGTGGTCATCGGTGCCATCTACGTCTGGGGCACCCAGTACTTCCTGACCGGGGGTTGGGCCTTCGTAGCCAGTGGCGGCGGCATCTTGATCCTTTTGATGTTCCTGCCAGAGGGCCTCGGTGGACTCCTCTACATGCTCCGTGACCGATTGCTGCGAACCATTGCCCGTCGTCGCAAGCTTGAGGTTCCCGGCCTTGTTGCACGCGCTCGAACAGAAGAGGGGGCCGATGAGGGCGCGATCGCAGTGATCGCGGAGATCTCTGGTCGAAGCGAGTCGGCAGCGACCGCCGGAGTCGATTCCACCTCGGACAGAAACCAAAACTCGGCTGCGGCGCATGAGCCGGCGCCGGTGTCCGAGCCTGTCCATGCCCACGAAGGCGGGGCCGCCGGCTCCGTCGATGGAGGGGGATCCAACCGATGAGCACAACGACGACGCTCACCGAGCCGGACGACAGCCGAATCCGGGAAGGCGAGAGGAAGTACGCGAAGTTCGATCCGCGACGGATCACTGCCCCCTATCCACTCACGCCCCTCATCGTGCTGATTGGGCTGGCCGCCATGGTCCAGTTCGACGGGTCGGCCTTCAACATCCTGGTGCCAGACATCAAGAACTCGTACCACCTGAGTCTGGCCGGGGTGTCGTTCATCACTGCCGTCAGCCTTCCTCTGGGGCTCCTCGTGGACGTGCCGGTCGGCTACTACGCCGACCGGGTCCGGCGTATGCGTCTTATGTGCGCGGGATTGGCCCTATTCATGGGCTTTTCGGCCCTCACCGGGGTGGCTGGAGCGCTGTCGAGTCTTGCCGTTCTGTATCTAGCTCGAAGCGGAGTCGCGGTCGGCGGTGCGTTCACCTCGACGCAGAACAGTCTCCTCGCCGACTTCTATCCGATCGATATCAGGCCAAGGGTCTACTACGCGCAACGCGCCGCCATCGCCCTTGCGCTCGCCTTAGGTCCGGCGATTGTCGCGGCCTTCGAGCTCTTCTATTCGTGGGAAGTTCCGTTCTTCGTTCTGGCTGCCCCGACGCTGATCTTCATCGTGCTCGGCTTGCGCACAAAGGAGCCGATCCGAGGGCTACACGAACGCCGCTACCTCGGAGCCGACGACACCACTGCGGAGATCGAAGATGAGCCCCCTACGTTTTCCGAGACATTTCGGGTGTTGTTCGCCAACCGGTCAGCTCGGCGCATCTACTATTCGCTCCCTTTCCTAACTGCATCGGCGATCGGGATCGCGCAGTTCACCAGTCTCTTCTATCAGGAGATCCTGCACCAGGACGCCTCGAGGCGAGGCCTCATCGTCGCCCTCACCGAACCAGGCGAGTTCATCGGGCTGGGGATCGGGCTCTTCGTGGTCCAGAAGTTGATGACCAAGGACCCGGGACGCACCATGCGCCTTATTGCCTTGACTGGCCTCGGGTCTGCGGCATGCCTCTGCGTCTTCGCTCTGGCGCCGAGTCTGCCCTGGGCCTTCGGTGCGCAATTCATGTACGCCCTCATTTCTTCGGCGCTGACCCCAGGGATCTACGCAGTCATCTCCCTCGCTGTTCCACCCAGGATGCGCACTCTCGGATTCGCAACCAGCTCGCTGTGGTTCATCCTGGGTGTACCGATCATCCCGATCGTAGGAACGATTGGTGACGCATACGGGATCCGAGCTGGCCTCCTGATCTTTGTCCCGGTATATGTCGTCGGCTCGCTCGTGCTCTCGTCGTCGGGGAACTTCTTGAACAACGACATCGACAAGGTGCGAGTCTCCACGCTGGCACGGGCCGAGGTCCGCAAGGCACGAGTGGAGGGACGCGCCAAGCTGCTCATGGTCCGCTCGCTCGACGCCGGCTACGACGGTGTTCAAGTACTGTTCGGCATCAATCTGGATGTCGAAGATGGTGAGATGCTCGCCATCCTGGGCACCAACGGTGCCGGCAAGAGCACTCTCCTACGGACGATCTCGGGGCTGCTCGTGCCCGATGCCGGAGCCGTCCTCTTCGACGGCCGTGACATCACCAGCTCCGACCCGAACAAGATCGCCGAAAGCGGAATCATGCAAGTGCCCGGCGGACGAGGCATCTTCCCGGGGCTTACGGTCGCCGAAAGCCTGCGGGTCTCGGGCTGGATGTACGAGAACGACCCCGAGTACCTGAAGCAGGCTACTGAGCAGGTCCTTGACTACTTCCCAGTGCTCCGGAGCCGGATGAACGTGGCCGCGGGGAGCCTCTCGGGCGGTGAGCAGCAGATGCTCAGTCTTGCTCAGGCCTTTATCGCGAAGCCCCGCCTGCTCATGATCGACGAGCTCTCCCTAGGTCTGGCGCCAACGGTCGTGGAGTCACTGCTCAACATCGTCAAAGCGATCCATGAGAACGGAACTACGGTCATCCTCGTTGAACAGTCCGTGAACATCGCACTTCGTCTCTGCGACCGGGCTGCCTTCATCGAGAAAGGAGAGGTGGTCTTCTGCGGGCCTACCTCTGAGCTACTTGGGCGTGATGACATCGTCCGGGCCGTGTTCTTGGAGGGTGCTCGAGGCGAAGCTCTTACCGAAGAGCGCACAACTGCCAACGGTCAGGCTATTGCAGTCACCTCGACAGGAACCGGGGATTCCTCGTCGACCGGAACCCAGAACGCAGAGCGCCAGGTCGTACTCTCAGCTCGAGGCCTGCGCAAGAGCTTCGGGGGCGTCGTCGCCGTAGACGATGTCGACCTAGATCTTTACGACGGCGAGATCCTCGGCTTGATCGGACCCAACGGGGCTGGCAAGACCACGACATTCGAGCTCATCTCGGGGCACGTCAGTGCCGACAGCGGACGCGTCATGATGCTCGGTCATGACGTCAGCAAGTGGTCTCCCGACCACCGAGCTCAGATTGGGCTGGGTCGCTCCTTCCAAGCTGCGCGCTTGTGGCCAGGCTTGACCGTGCAGGACACCCTTGCACTTGCGGTCACCAAGCGGATCCACACCCCTGGTGTGCTCCCGACATTGTTCTGTGTCCCCGGCGTTCGGGGGGCCGAAAAGCGAGTGGCGCGCGAAGTCGATGAGGTTCTCGACTGGCTCGGCCTTGGCGACTACCGGGACCTGCTCACATCCGACCTTTCAACCGGAACCAGACGGCTAGTGGAGCTTTCGGTGATCGTTGCAATGCGGCCGAGCATCGTGATGCTCGATGAGCCGTCAGCCGGCATCGCGCAGGCTGAGACCGAGGAACTCATACCAGTCTTGCGCCAGACCAAAGAACAGCTCGGTTGCTCCATGCTCCTCATCGAGCATGACATGGGAGTGATGAAGGCTCTCTCCGATCGAGTCATCGCGATGGACACAGGATCTGTCGTGGTCGTCGGAAGTCCGACTGAGGTCCTGAATCACCCTCGCGTCGTCGAATCGTACCTCGGTGCGGCCGCAGGGACCGTTTAGGGACGTCTGGCCGGACACAACGCTTAGAGAGGACAGTGTCGTGAGCAGGAATGATCGCCGCTTTGGTTGGCGCGCTGCGATTGCGGCGAGCCTACTGATCGGAGTCCTCAGTGCCTGCACGCTCCAGAAGCAATATGGGGTTCCTACGCACACCGTACCGGTAAAGGGCAACTGCGACACCTCTCGGATCGACGAGGTTGGTGCGGCTCTTCCCCTGTCCGGTCCCGAGGCTGCGCTCGGTCGCGAGTACCTCACAGGCGTGAAGTTGGCGGTGTTTCACACCAACGATACTCACGGCATCCTCTCTAAGCACACCTGCTTGGAGCTCCTCTATAAAAACATCGACGACAACGTCCATGTCGGCGACCGAGCCGTACTCGACCTAGTCAACAGTGAGATCGTGACGTTTCTAGTCGCACCCTTCCAGTCTTCGGTGATCAAGTTCACTGGCTCCGACCTTGGGCAGTCCGGAGTTCCGAACACCACCTTCTCGTCACTTAACCAGACCAGAGTCCGGAACAACTACCCGATGACCTTCCCGACACAACCGGACTCGTCGGTTCAAGCGACCGTCCTCGCTTCATACGCGCATGAACAACATTGGTCGGCGGTAGCGGTCGCTGCTCTATCCGACCCCGCTGGAGAACAAGGACTATCCGAGTTCAAGAGCGACTTCGCGCGCAACGGCGGATCCGTAGTGCGGTCGGTGATGATCCCTCGAACTGGTGAGGTCAACACGTCCGCTCTGTCCTCTCTCAAGGAAGCCAAGCCACAAGCCCTGGTTGTGATTGGCGATACCCTCCAAGTCGGTAAGGTGCTCGTGGCTCGGCAGCAGCTCGGCTGGTCGGTGCCAACACTCACCACGGCGGTCGCCGCGGACCAGGCGGTGGTATCAAAGCTCTCCAGCGCTGGGAAGAGCGGCGTCTTCCTTCTCGTTCCCAAAGCAGTGGTCCTTCCGGCGAAGGCCAAAGGACCCTCAGACCCATCGATGATCAGCTTTGTAAAACAGCTAAAGCAGTACCTGCACGTATCAACCCTTCGCGGGTCGATCATTCCGTACGCAGAGGCCTACGATGGAACTCTGATGCTTGCCGCGGCCGCCAATAGCATAAACTCGGTGGCACCAGCCAACATTCAGACGTACCTAGAGAATGCCAACTACCAGGGGCTTTTGGCCTCTTATAACTACACTTCGGCGCGACACACCGGCGTAGCGCCAAGGCAGCTCACCGTTGCCCCGCTCGACACCCTCTCGGACGGTTTCTTCCACTACACGCCACCAAAGGACTGAACTCAAAAGCCTGCCGGCCGTTCCCTCAGGGTCGCGATCGCAAGAATCGGAAGTTACCGGGCTTGTATCACTAACCCACCCACCCGGAACGTGGTGGTGACTGCGTAGGGTGGCCTCGGGATGGTTTCCGGCGGTGACGAATTTCGGGTGAGTTTCGGGCTCGTGAAAGAGATGGTCGCCGGAGGCCCGCTCCTGAGCGGACCTGTATTGGGGAATTGATGGGAAGGCCTTCCGGCGGGATCCGGTGTCGCCTTCCGACGCATCGGATGACCCACAAGCCAGGGTGGCCTACGTAGGTTCACCACTTCCTGTCGGGTGGCGAGGAAGCAGTGGCCCAGAAGGAGCACGAGCGCGCTCGAGGGCTCTCTCGTTGACCCATCCGCCGCCCGCCGGCGTTCTTGACCAACCCCGACGGGCAGCACGAGAAAGGAGAGCCCTCGATGAATAACGAAGGTAGATCCGTGGCCGTGGGTATCGACGCCGCGGTGGTGGCCAACCAGCACGTCATAGTCAGAAGCCTCCATCCGGGAAAGCCGGGACGCCGGGGTCATGGCCGTGGCCGAGCCCACCTCCATGACCTGGCTGCCATTGTCCGTCACCCTCAGCGCTGCCGACGGCAGTCTGGCCCTGGTGGGAACGGCCACTCGGCCTGGCTGCGGTCGGCCGTGGCCGGCAAGAACAAGTCCGATCCCATCGACGCCGAGGTGTTCTCCCGGGCTGGAGAGTTCTTTGGGCTCATCCCGGCTCGCGTGCCGTCGCCGGTCGAGTTGGCCCTGCGCCGGACCGTGTCCCGTCGGGGCAAGGCTCTCACCGAGGCCAACCGCTCACTGCGCCGGATCATCTCCCTGGCGCGCTGTGCCTATCCGGACGGCGCTGGGTGTTCTGGGCCGTTGGCCCCACCTCCAAGCCCTCTCCCGGGCCCGGGTGGGATCGGTGTCGGGGGTGGTGGCGGCAGACCCCCGCGCCGTGACCAATGTCGAGGAGCGCGCCGTGGCCATCCGCCGGGCGGCTGGTGACTGGGCGCAGTTCTGGGCCGGACATCTGGATCTGGTCGCCCTCGCTTGGGAGACAGCCGAGCTGTTGGAGGACGACAACGCCGCCAATGCCAGGGTCGATCGAGCCGCCGAAGTCGCACGCGGCCACTGGGAGTCCGTGTGGGGAGAGACCCCTGTTGTTGTCCGTTCCCGGGATGGGCCCACTGACCGCCCCGACGGTGAGGGCCTGCATGGGCGACGCCAGCCATTTCGTCAGATTGAACCCGTCCAACTAGTCCTGGGAACGATGGAGACACCGTCGCGGTCGATCACCAAGGAGTGTCCGGCGCTTCTGCGCCTGGCCTTCTATCAAGCAGCCAAACGTGGCCCGCAGCATCGACCCGCAGCTGGCCGGGTTGTCCAAACGGCTCATGACCGAACGCGGCCACTGCCACACCCAGCCACCTGTGCCGTGGCCCGCAAGCTGGTTGCCCGCACCTGGGCCACCCTCACCACCGGTGTGCCCTATGAGCTCAGAGACCTCGATGGTCACCCCATCACCCGCCGGGCCGCCAAAGCGCTAGCCGGTGAATACGGCGTTCCCGATGAGGTCCGCCGCCGATCCCGCGCTCGTCCGACCGCGACCCATCGGGCTCGCCTCACGCGCTAAGGGTTCTCGGTTGAGTCGTGTGCTTCGGACGATCGTGGTTGGCACGCGCCACCAGGTCGGGCGGCAAAGAAAGCCTTGACAACACGTTAGGGAATCTCTACCGACGAGGCGTGGGTGACAGCTCCCGATTCGCGGAGTTCGGACAGTCTGCCATTGGACTCTGGAGTGGAGCAGTAGCTGGAGCCGATCGTGTTCGAAGTTCGAGAGAGTGCGCCAATTCACCGAGCTTCTTGGTGACCAGGTTCTGGGCCTCGCTGCTCGCGTTGGTGCATCCGGCCACGATGAGGTTCAGGATCTCGGGCAGCGCTTGATGGTGCCGGCCAGCCGAGCGACCTCGGGGGCGCCGGCATCATTGGCCAGCTCGTAGAAGACGACGAGCTCCCGTCGGGCCCCGGCCAGCGAGCTTCGGTCAGACACTGCGGAATTGTCCTTTGAGCGCCAGGGCCCCACCGACTTCGCCGAAGGGGTCGCCTCATCGGAAGGCTTCGTCCCGGTCATCGCTCAGGCGTTCATGGCCTCGGGCGAGCAGGCGGCGGACTCCGACGAGCGGATCGTCCGGCGCCCTCGGTGCCCGAGGGTCTCTCGCTGGAGCCGCCGGCCGACCTCGTCCACGCAGCGGTTGGCCAAGGCCACCGCGTGAAAGACATCGACGGTGATGGTCGCCTTAGGGAGGGTGTTGCGAAGGGCCTGGTAGTAGCCGGCGTGTCAGTCGCGGCGACGAAGATGTGGTCCTTGAACCTCCGGGTCCGGTCCCCAAGCCACCTCGACGCCGAGGCTGCGGTGAGGTTCTTCACCACGTTGAGCAACCGGTGGCGGTCTAGGTCGATGAGCTGGGTGGCCTCCGGGGATCGTCCACGAAGGGGCGGCCGTGGGTCTCGACCGCCGCCGGAGCCCGGTGCCAGCCGATCCCGAAGGATCGGGCACTCAGCGACCAGTCGGCAGACCTCATTGGCCGCCCTTGGGCGAGGTCTCGGTGAAGGTCCGCCGCATGCAGTCCGCAGCGCCATCGGCGCCTGCGCCAAGTGAGCCGGACCGGGCAAGGCGCTGATAGAACTCCGCGAGCTGTGGATCTCGGGTCCGGGCGACGTTGGCGGCCTAGTAGAAGGCCAGCCGAAGCACCGAGGGTCCCTCCTTGGTGATGGCCCGCGAGGGCGAGGCCGTCTGTCCACTGGACCAGTTCGATGGGTTGAGCCCGACGTAGGCCTGCGTTTGCTTGGCCGATTCGAACTGACGGGCGTCACCGAAAAACGCCCTGACAGTGGGTGCCGTGCGCGGGCCCATGCCGGGCACCGACAGAAGAAGCGGGTCATCCCCGTAGATCCGTTGCCAGAAGTGCTGGGCCTGCAGTCCGGCCCTCTCGACCCGCTCCTCTCCAGCTGTCAAATCGGCGATGAGCTCGGCCACCTCCCAACCGAGGGCCTCGAAGTCGAGCCGGCCGTCCCAGAACTCGCTCCAGCGCCGAGCTCCATCACGGATCGCCACCGCCCGTCGCTCGACGTCGGACACGCGACGGGGGTGCTCGGCCTCGACTTTGATGATCGAAGACGTCCTGGCCCGGGCCAAGACGTCGATCCTCGGCCAGCGGCCCAACACGCCAATCGCCGTCGCACGGGACCCTGAGCAGGCATTCCATCCATCTGGGACAACCGGCTTCTCCACGTCAGCCTCCAGCTGTGCCGGCCGAGCTCGTCTCTGAGGGACCGGCGTCATGCGTCCGCTACCGCCGACCCTGCCCGACCCTTCCCGTGTTTCTCGACCCACCTCCGCGGAACCACCACGTCCGGATCGAGAGCGTCGCTCGGTCCGTCCGCGCCTTGTCGGCCACCAGATCGAGGGGGTGATGAACCTCGACCACCTCTGAGGACGTCGACATGGCTCGGCACCGGCGCTGTCTAGCCAAGCACCGCAGCCTCCTCGATCCCCACCCACGCCACGGCCCCGAGCGTACGCGGGCCGAAGCTGAAGAAAGCCGACGCTCAGGATCGAGGTCGAACAGCGACCGGGCTGACTAGGGTGCCTGATCACGGCCAAGACCATGTCCACCTCTATCCTGGCCTACCTCTGCCGAGCGCTCAAAGCCACTTGCCCACTCGGTCGAACGAGCCGGCCCGGACCGAGAGCTGGACGCATGAGAAGCTCCTGTCTCGAATACGAGGTGGCGGTCCGCCAGTCCAACTGCGAGATCCGCATCCAGGCGGAAAGACCTTGCCGCCTACTAGTCCGCTTTGCAGACGCGTTGAGGGGCCGGTCGCCGCCTTGTCGGCGACCGGCCCCTCAACTGCGATGAAACTGCCCCTACTTCGATCCAGGCGCAGTGAACAACGGTGGCAAAGTCGCCGGCCAGTTGTTCAGCGAGAATCGCTTGCCGCCAAAGACCGGGATGTAGGTGCCCTTCTGGCCATTGATCGGCGAGGTGGCATTGGCGTCCCAGTAGACCCAGCGGTCGTCGGTGATCGCGGTGTGGTCCCCGGTCCCGGGCTTGCCGCTTGGGCCCGAGTTCCACGACCACGCCCCGTAGACGTAGCTGGGAGCCCCAAGCGTAGGCAGGGCGTGGACGCCCCGAGCCAGGTTCTGCGGCGTGAGGTCAGGACCAGCGGCCTGCAGGGCGTCGAAGATCCACACGAGGGTGCTGTAGTCACCGTCGGTCCCCGGCGGGATGGTGTGCCCGGTGAGCTGCTTGTAGAGCTTGCCGGCCGGGCTGTTCGGCCCGAAGAAGGTGTTCTCCGGAGAGGCCTCGCTCAGGCCGAACAGGGTTCCAGTGACCTCGGCCTGGTCGTAAGTCTGTGCGACCGTGTCCGTGTCGTCGAGCGCAACCCCGTTCAGAAGCCACTCTGGGTGGTAGTCCTGAGCCGCAGCAGCCTTGGTCAGCAGGGAAAGAGAGAACGAGTCACACGCGGTGATGATCGTCGTCACCCCTGCTGCCTTGAAGGCCACGATGGCCTGTTGTGCCGAAGTCTGGAAGGTCGCGATGTCGAGACCGTAGGTGAAGACATGGAAGTCTGACCGGGGCACGTGATAGTGCTGAACCGAATAGTTAATGGACTCCTTCACGCACAAGCCATACGTGGGTAGGTTGGGAACGTAGATACCAAAAACACGCTTCTTGGTGCGCAGAGCTGGGTCACCTGCGTAAATCGCTGGCTTGTTGTCGAGGTACTTGCCGTACACCTGTCCGGTCATGACGGCGATCCGCTGGCACTCCTGCGGAATTCCCCAAACGTAGGGGTTGTACTGCTCGTACCAGGCCTCATCGAAGTAGGCCCCACCGTCGAACTCGACCAGACCATCCTTGGCCGCGCACACAGAGAAGGGCCCCGTTCCGCCAGCACCCTGGCCGTTCGGGTCGAGCGTGAAGTCCACTTCACCGAAGGCGTGCAGCGTGTGGGCGATGGTGTCCGCGTCGGCGCAGGCTTGCGACTGGTTCCCGTTGAGCAGCTCAGCCGTGTAGTTGCTCACTGAGTGTTCTTCAACGAGATTCACATGGCGACCATAGAGGTCGTAGACCTTGTTGAAGTAGTTGACGAACACCTTCGCAACTTGGTCTGTGACCGCGGGCAGAGCAATGCCCTCCTGCTTTGCGACAGCTACCTGCTCCTGATAGTTGGCGGTCTGCGGAAAGGTCCGCATTGCGAGAGTGATGGTGTTGCCGGTCACGCCGTTGTACGTGGCTCCCCCGTTGTTCCCCGTCCACTTGGCGACGCACGGATCTGCATATGGGGAGTTGAATTGAGGCTTACCGGGACTGCAGGTGAAGCCAGCAATGGTCTTGCCAGTTCCCACCTTCACACTGCCTGATCCCGGATACTTCCACGGGTACGGCCCCTCGCCAGGAGGGCCTGACTTCGCGAGCACTGGCCCATCTGACGTCGCGCTCGCTCCCCCACTGGTCGCAGGCACAACACCGATTGCTAGGGAGATCACCGCGACCACCCCAGCAAAGCGCATCAACCGACTCCAGCCGCTTCGGTGGGGTTGCCAACGAAGACGATCCCCTCTCACAGCGTCTCTCTGCATCAATTGCCCCCTTTTGCAGCAAGGCACTTCCCCGCATGCGCCACGTCCCTCGACTGACACCGCACCCGAAGGACGTGGCGGACATTGTTCTTGCTACTGTCACCCGGCGCAAGAGCGCCCCCTACCTCCTAACTTCTTCTCATCTGCGAACGACCGCGGTCACTAGCGTGCCGTCAACGCGTGCCGAGTGGCACGTGTCCCCAAGGACGCCACCTTGGGGACACGTGCCTGCAGGTCAATAGTCGTCCAAAGCTTCTCGAGCTCGGCATGGGTACAGCGCGCGGTCGTCGTGCGGCTGACGCGACCCGGGACAAGTGCGAAGGTATCTGATGATAGTCAGTTTTTTAACCAGGGAAAATCCATGTCATCGGACACAGGTTGCTCTCGGATGACAAACGTGTTACGACGTGTGGGAACGATTCGACAAATGGCCGATCGGACGATTCGAGCCGAAGGGGAGGGGCGGCTGAAATGTCGGAACGCGGACGGCGTCAATCGGAACGCACGCTGAGAGGCGAGCACACAAGTCCTCGACGAACAACCCACCTCGGCGCTCGCGCCGTCCTAGCTGCCGTTGCTATTCCGGTTGTGTTGCTGATGGCAGTGGTCCCGCCAGTCGGAGCGGCAAAGGCAAAGGGAGAAGGGCCTTACCCGTGGAAGTATCCCGCGAGCGGCAACGTGCAAGTAGGTACCGGAAAGACAATCAGTGGTCAGCCATGCAGTCCAGGCAAGGGACAGTTCAACTCTCCCTACGCCGCTCCGTGCATCGCCAAGTGGACCGGCAACAACGGGGGCGCGACCTACAATGGCGTGACGGCGACAACGATCACTCTGGCGATGCGGTCGTTCCCGCAGACTGCGAACTCTCAGGAACTAGCTGCTCAAGCAAAGAATGAGGGAATTGCCGTGCCAGCGGTGACCGACCAGGTGGCTCAGGTCTTCCTGAACTACTTCAACAAGGTCTACGACCTGTATGGGCGCCACGTGAAGCTCGTCGAAGAAGATGCTGTCGGTAACGCAACGACCGAAGCATTGAACGGCGGCCAGGCACAGGCGTGCGCAGACGCTGACACCATCGCTCACACGCTGCACGCCTTCGGCGAAGTCGGGTTCACTCTTGATCCAAACCGAGTCGGGGGTGGCGGAACTGGACCATTCTCAATCTGCGCAGCTGAGCGAGGGTTGGTCGAATTTGCGGGTGGTCCATACTTCTCCGAGCAGTGGTTCGAGCAGTACAACCCGTACGTCTGGAACATCACACAGGACTGTCAACGGATTAGCAGCAACGAAGCAGAGATCATCGCAAAGTACCTGGCTGGGAAGAAAGCCATCTACGCTGGCGAGGCGGACCTTCGCGACAAGATCCGCAAAATCGGGACGTACATTCCGAACGTGCAGCAGTACATCGAGTGCAATGGCAATCCGAACAGCTCGATGAACAAACTCCTCGAAACCAAGTACCACCTCCCGGCTAGCACGGCTCCAGACTTCTTCACCTACAACCTCGATGTGTCGACATTCCAGCAGTCGGCGCAACAGGCGGCGGTGAAGTTCAAGGCGGATGGCGATACCACGATCAACCTGGCCTGCGATCCCTACTCGGCATCGCTGCTCATGAAGGCCGCGGCTGCTCAGAACTACTTCCCCGAGTGGCTCTCCGACGGCGTGGCACTCGAGGATACAGATTCAGTGGCGCAGACCTTCCCTGCTAACGAGGCACAGGGGCACCTGTTCGGGGTGGCAGAAGCCCCACCGCAACAACTTCTCTTCGGGCCCACCTCGCTAGCTGGGCAGCTCTACCAGAAGCTCACGGGACACGCGATTCCACCGGGAACCGACGGGGAGTACTACCAGCTCGTTCAAATCTTTGACCAACTGCAGGCAGCTGGGCCTGACCTGACACCACAGAACATGGCCCGGGGCACCCACGCGCTCCCGGTCCTCGGCAATACTTCTGACGGCCTCTGGGATTTCAGGACTGGCCCCACCGGGACCCCCAACGCGGGTGATCACACGGCGATTGTGAACGACATGTTCGTCTACTGGAACCAGAACGCCACCTCGCCCGTCAACAATAAGCCTGGAACCTACGTGGACCTCTTCGGAGGCAAAAGGTTCACGATCGGGCAATGGCCGAAGACGCTTCCGAAGCTCTTCACGGCTCCAGGCTCTGCTGCTACCAGCACGAGCTGATCGGCCTCGCCTGATCTGGGGCCCGTCTTCAAGAGGGCCCCAGATCAGGTATCGAGTCGGCCGTGCCGTTCGGTAGTGCCTTGTTCAGGGGTGGCCGCTCGGGATATGCGCCTGCCAGACGGATTGTCGATGGAGGTCCCTACCTCGTGGGGTCAGCCGAGCCGCTAACGCCAGATCGCGCCGATGCGCTCCGAACCAGGAGGAAACGCAGCGGCCCGACGTCGCGCAATTCGATCAGCCGTCCAGGCGACGATGGCGGCGTCGAGAACGTCGGCGGTGCCGGCACCACCGGCGACCCCAAGGTCCTCAGGGATCCGCAGACCTTGATCAGCCAGAATTTGCTTTCGCTGGAATACCCCATTCCATGAGGTTTTGGGCCACTTCAGGTGCTGGTCATTGTTTGCGCAAACAAAGGAGACCTCTGGATGCACTTCATGGATCCGCCCATCAGACAAAGCTAGCGTCTGAACCTCGAGGATAGCCTTGCGTAGAGCGAAGGCCTGCGCTGAGATTTTTGGGCCCTCTCGAGGACTAAGTGCCATGGCCTCGCTGTAACTTGCGGCACGCACCATGGCTTCGGGCGGGGCCGGAAAAACCGAGGGCCATCGAGGACCAACGTAATCTCGGGCCAGCTGGTCCGCCAGACGCCGCTGGCCGAGTCTTGGGAGCCCGATCGGGACATCAACTCCGATGATCGCGGCGTCTTCGAGCTCGTACTGGAATACCTCTTGAAGGCTCATGGCGACGAGGGCTAGCTCGAACCGACCGTTCTCCAGAACGACGATGACCCACCTCCCCTTCCAGATGTCAGCTCCAGCTACTCGCAAAGGATTCGCCACAGGAATCTTCGGAGATTCTCGAGCCCTGCTGACCTATCCCACAGAGCTCTGGATGGCCGAGATCACGGCGGGGCTGACAGCCAGCGGACCGCCGAACACATAGCCGGGAGTTGTCGAAGGCAACGAGGACAGGTAGGTAGCGATTGCCGGGGGAAGCGGCGGTGTTTGCGCAACTAGCAAGAGTGGACCCAGCCTTCCTCCGGAAGCCATGAAGACGCCACCGCCCAGCGCATCGGGAAAGTCAGCCGACGTCGCGGCTCCGAAAACCTGAGCATTAGCAAAGAATCGGGACGCAACGGCGGCAGAAGTGTCATAGAGAGTTTGCCCGTAAATCGGCGATGCTGAAGGGTCTGCTCCTGCCGCTGCAAGGGGTCCACCGATAGCATAGCGAACATCGTTAGGAAATTCGGCGAGGTAGGCAGCAGTTTCAGGAGCCTGTGTCGAGCCGTTAGTGAGAAGAATGGCGGCATGAAGCGTGATCGCCGCTGGTACCGCCGACAGAGCATCATAGAAACTCAGTCCAGTTGCCTCGAAGATCGTCGAGGGGTTTCCAAGTTGCTCTGCTATGTCGACGGCTGTTGCATATTCATCGGCGCCTGCAAGCCGTACGACTCGATAGCCCAAGGTCTCAAGGGTGATATCGATGTTTGGGCTCAGAGCCAGGTCTCCACCGAGCACGTAGACCGTATCGCCAACTGGGAGCACACGCTCGATCTCCGCCTCGACTCGGGAGTCGAGAGTCGAGCTGACCGGTGCCCCTGGGGTGATGAGGAGCGGTCCATCCACTGAGGCTGCAAGCGGTCCACCAGCGAGTGCGTCCGCGAAAAAGTCTGACCTCGCCAGAACCACGGCGTGGGCAGATCCTGGAAACGGAAACTCAGCTTCCGATATCGCGACCGATGTCCCTACAGCATCGACTCCGTAGATTTGGTCAATGCTTGCTGATCCGCAAACAATGTCGTAATCGGAACCGCCAGTGCTCCATTGGGTCAAGGAAACACGGCCACCCGTGAATGATGGATCCGTACAGTTGGCCTGAGCTTCCGTTTCGCTCGTAGCGCCGGGTATCCAGTCGTTCAAGCCCTCGAGCGACCCCAGTGTCGTGGTCCCCGTTATGAGCTCCCACTGATTCGGCGCCGCGTATATGCCGACGGCTGTTGCGCCGGAAGTGGTCAGACCGGCAAGCATCCCTTGGAGCACTGCTACGTTCATCGCTTCACCGGAGGAACCCGATTGCCAAGTGTTCGCTGTTTCGACGTCCAACCACCACGGATAGCTCGACGGTGCTGCCGACACCGTTACCGCCGGCGTCTGAGAATTGATCTCAGACGCCGCGGATAGGAGCCAGCCCACGTCCTGAAGCGCCTGCTGATCACCGAACTGCCACGCACAGGCAGGCGAGTCGGCCCCAGCAATTGCAGACCCGTTGCTCGTCGACACCGTCATCGACGTGCAAGGACCGTAGGGGGTGTCACCAGATGACGGCCAGTCCGAGATGAGCGTGCCGTTGACTACGTCTCCTGGATCATCGGTATTCACGTAGAGGGATGCCTTCGGCTGGCCCGGGACGCCCGTTGTACCGGCAACTGCCCAATAAAGCTCGCTAGAGCTGTAGCTAGGAAACGATGCCGAGGTGCCGAAGCACGGATTCAGCTGGTCGGAGACTCCATCGTTGACTCCAACGATGCCAAAAGCAGCGGTGGTAGGGAGCGCCCCGCCACACTGCGGAAACGAGACGTCATCGCCGACCGCTCCGGCAGCTTGCGGCAGCACCCCAGCAGCTGGAACCGTCACCAGAGTCAGGCAGGCACCAACCAAGACCAGGCCTGCGAATCCAAGACACATTGCACCTGCCCGGCTGCCACCGCCATGGATGGGCCCGATTAACCTTGACGTAGACAAATGCCCCCCTCGCCGACTCAAGGGAACATTCTGCCGCACAGCTGGCCGGGCTGACGGTTGCCCACAGATCGCCGTGGTTTAGGTCATTGCTAGAGACCCTTAATGGAACCTTTATCTAGGCCTGGTAAGTGATGACGAGGACGCAAAGGAATCCCATGGAACCTATTGACAACAGCGAGACAGACATGACCCAGGGAACCGAACATCCGGGGAGCCCGACGCAAACAAACTGGTGGCCCGGCTCGTCAGGAGCAGCGAGGCCTCCCGGCGGCCCAGGCGACACACCGACGAACCAGTCCCCTACTGACTGGAACCAACCCATCCCCCCTTGGGCGCCACCACGTTACCGTCCACAACGCTCGGGAACCACCTTGCTATCGATCGCGCTGATCCTTGCAGCACTCGTGCTCCTGGCAGCCGGCGTTGTGATCGGTCACGGGTTGTGGACAAGGACCGTCGGATCTGCCGGTGTCTCACCGCGCGTGACTCCGCCAACTGGCCCAACTCCCATAGGATCGGGCGGACCTTCGAACGCTGGTGCCATCGCAGCCAAGGTGGATCCTGGCTTGGTAGATATCAACACCACCTTGAGCTACCAAGAGGCCGAAGGGGCCGGGACCGGAATGGTGCTCACTCCCGGGGGGGAGGTACTGACGAACAACCACGTTATTGAAGGGGAAACGAACATCTCAGTAACTGACATCGGCAATGGAAGAACGTATGGTGCTACGGTCGTCGGCTACGACGTGACCGCAGACTTGGCTATTCTCCAACTGCAAGGGGCGTCAGGGCTTCAGACCGTCTCTCTGGGCAATTCGTCAGACGTGAAGGTCGGGCAGAAGGTTGTGGCCATAGGTAACGCCGAAGGCCGTGGCGGAACGCCTAGCTATGCCGGCGGGACTATCACCGCGCTCAATCAAACAATAACCGCAAGCGATGCCATTGATGGTTCACGGCAACTGACAGGACTTATTGAGTCGAGCGCCTACATCCAACCCGGGGATTCCGGTGGACCAGTTGTAAACCAAGATGGACAAGTCATCGCTATGAATACCGCAGCCTCGGAAGGCTTCGCGGGCTTCGAGTCGGGAGGTAGCCCCAGCTACTCAATACCTATCAATGAGGCGACTGCTGTTGCGAGACAGATCGAGGCTGGACGCGCCTCCAGTGCCGTCCATATCGGTCCAACCGCCTTTCTAGGCATCCAGGTCGAGGCGAACCCTCTCGCCCCTGGAGGCTTCGGCCCGCAAGTTCCTGTGACCAACGGGGTCCTCGTGGCTTCGGTGCTCGCTGGCGAACCAGCTGCCCAAGCTGGCATCGTGGCTGGTGATGTCATCACTAGTGTCGGAGGCACGCAGGTCCGGTCCCCGTCGGCACTGACAGAGGTGCTCGAGAACTACCACCCCGATGGCAAGGTCCAGGTCGATTGGACCGATCCTTCCGGCCAACAGCACTCAGCGACCATCCAGCTCGCCAGCGGCCCACCACAGTGATCACCCAGCCAGGCAACTGGGCCCCTCGTCCCGTAGCGTCAAAAGGAGCACCAACTCTATGAGCCAGTCACCACAGATGATCACCTGCCCAGTAGGACATACGTTTCCTCGCGATCAGTTGACCTACCGAGACGGGCTCTCGGTGTGCCCCATCTGTGATCAAATCGAATGGGCTCCACCTCGAGCAGCATGGTCTCGGCGACTGCTTGCTAACCCCCTTGTCCTGCTCGCAGCAGCAGTGGTCATGTTTTTGATCGAAGCGATCAGTGGTGTTGGGATCGGTGCTGATTATCAACACGTACACGTCTCCGGAGCCAGTTGGCTGATTGCAGGTTCAGCTGTTGCCATCGTTGGCGCTGTGGTTATCGTCTCTGGCATCATGCGGCTGGCGACTGTTCTCCGCTCGCAGCATTGGGACAGGAACGCACTCTTCGGACCACTCGTAGCGGTAACGGCCGGAATCGCCATGTTCGCCATCGCAGACGTTGTGGAGCTGGGCCTAAATATTGCTTTCGTCAACGCTGGGAACCCAGGATCTGGGTGGCAGCTCACTGCTCAGGTCTTCGATTGCTTGTTTTATGCAGGCGTAGCGGGAGCGATCGGATGGGCGGCAGCTCTTACCCGCCGACCTGACCCTGCAGGTGCCAGGCACGGAACTCCGAATAGCGAGAGTGAGGAGCAGACGATCACCGGACCACCTTCTCGGCTCTAGCGGCCACTGCGGTGATGTCAGGTTCAAAGAGCACGTCGTGTAAACGGAATTCATGCTGTTGGGTCGTTGAGGTCGAATCACACTCGAGTCTGCGCTGGGTTATGGCACATCACCCAGCAGAACGTTGTCTTCCACGTCGTCGCGATCGGGCGAACGGGCAGATCCTGATCGACCACCGTAGTGGAGCGTTCGACAGCTTGGGCGTCGATGTAGTTGACCCCAGCCACCTCCCGTCGAGTGGCCGAGCCCAGGCCGGCCGACTCGGAGTTCCGAGCCGCAAGTAAATTCTCCCTGATTCGAGCGGAAAGGCGCTCTCACCGGTCCATCGTGTCCGCCGAGCTACTGTAGGAAGCCCAAAGCATCGCACCTGTGGAATACGACCAACACTAGACGCTCAACGTCAAGACACGAACTGTTTCGGTCAGCAGCGTTCGCCAGTCCCCTACTTCTGGGACTACCTAGACCACTGACACGGCGTGGACGTACGCCGCGGATCTCGATGTTGGGCGGAGGACTCTCGATGAGGACGTGGTTTCACACTGAGTATGTGAGTCCCCCCTGGTGGTGGGGTTTGAGGCAGCCGGAGGGTCCACCACGTAGGTGGCCACCGGGGTGATCCTCGGTGTGTTCCAGCAAGAACGCACCAAAGGAGAACACCCCGATGGCCCTGTCCCAGTCTGACGTCTCCGAGCTGCTCGACGCGCTCCGTGCCGGCGACGGCGTCGACCTCGTTCGTGATCTCGTCCGCCTCGTCCTCCAAGAGCTGGTGGAGACGGAAGCCTCCTCGGTGATCGGCGCCAGCCGCTACGAGCGTGCTGAGGGCCGTCTCACCGAGCGCAACGGCCACCGATCCAAGACGCTCGCCACCAAGGGCGGCGACGTCGAGATCGCCATCCCGAAGCTCAGGAAGGGCAGCTACTTCCCCTCGTTCTTGGAGCCCCGCCGGCGCATCGACCAGGCCCTCTACGCGGTGGTGATGGAGGCCTACGTGAAGGGGGTCTCCACCCGCTCGGTGGACGACCTCGTGGCCGCCCTCGGGGTCACCTCGGGCATCAGCCGCTCGGAGGTCTCCCGTATCTGTCAGAGGCTCGACCAGGCCGTCGGCGCCTTCCGCACCCGGCGCCTCGACCACGCCCGGTTCCCCTATGTGTACCTGGACGCGACCTATCTCCACGTGCGATGTGATCACCACGTCGTTTCCAAGGCCGTCGTCATCGCCACGGGCGTCCGGGAGGACGGGCACCGAGAAGTCCTGGGTGTCGATGTCGGCGACTCCGAAGACGAGCTGTTCTGGCGGACCTTCCTCCAGAACCTCAAGGACCGTGGGCTGTCGGGGGTGAAGCTCGTCATCTCCGACCAGCACGCCGGCCTCGTGGCCGCCATCGTGCGCTGCTTCCAAGGAGCCGCCCACCAACGCTGCCGGGTCCACTTCGCCCGGAACCTGCTCGCCACCGTGCCCAGGGGCAACACCGAGATGGTGGCCGCCGCCTTCCGGACGATCTTTGCCCAGGCGAACGCCGAGGAGATGGCCGCCCAGTGGGACCACGTGCGGGCCACCTTCGCCGAGCGGTTCCAAAAGGCCGCTTTGCTCATGGACGCAGCCAAAGACGAGGTGCTCGCCTTCGCTGGGTTCCCGAGGGCTCACTGGCGCCAGATCTGGAGCACCAATCCGTTGGAGCGGCTCAACAAGGAGCTCAAGCGCCGGTGCCGCGTGGTCGGCATCTTTCCCACAGAGACCGCCCTCATCCGCTTGGCCGGCGCCGTCCTGCTCGACACGCACGAGGAGTGGCTGGCGGCCGACCGCCGCTACTTCTCGGAAGCCTCGATGGCCAAGCTCTATCCCGAGCGCGAAGATGAAGACGCGGCCGCCGGCGAGCTCGAACGAGCCCCCGCCGACTGACCGTCACCGGGGATCATGACGTCGAATCCCCACCACCAGACGGGACGCCATCCACTGAGTCTGCTACAAGAAGGGTCGCTCGCTCCCCAGAGCTCATCTCAACATCGAACGGCTAGCAACGAAACACCGATATCCGAACTGAGACCTGATGGCAATCGATGCTTCCAAACTCTCCACCCTTGTACTGGCACCTCAACAACCGGCTTCGAGCGGATATCATGCAACGGTGCAAGACCGACGATCATCTTCCTCTGCACTGACACTCCCGCGAATCCCATCTCGTCAGGCGCAAGAGCAACCAGTCCAAACTATCTCTGCGTTTGAAGGCTCAGTACTTCCATTTCTCCAGCTCAAACCCGGAACCAGTGAACTAAACCGATGAATAACGAGGTAGATGAAGCGCGGATCAGCCACTTGCTAGAGGAGTTAACGCTCGACGAATCAGTCGGTCTCGCAAGCGGCTCGGACACGTGGCACACGACTTCAATCGAGCGGCTTGGCATTCCGGCTCTAAAGGTGACTGATGGTCCGAGTGGTGCACGGGGAGCAACGTTCGGCTCGGTGACGTCAGCCAGCTTTCCCTGTGGAAGCGCTCTTGGAGCAACGTGGAATCCCGACCTGCTTCGCGAAGTTGGAGCTTCCATTGCGACCGAAGCGAAACGCAAAGGGGCTCGGGTACTCCTGGCTCCCACGATTAACCTCGTACGGCATCCTCTCGCCGGCCGAAATTTTGAGTGCTACAGCGAAGATCCAGTACTAACTGCCGTGCTTGCAACCGCGTATGTCACCGGTGTCCAGTCACAGGGCGTTGCTGCAACTGCAAAGCACTTCGTCGCAAACGACAGTGAGCACCAGCGCCATACAATCTCGTCTGAAGTGTCCGAGCGTGCTCTCCGTGAGCTCTATCTCGTTCCGTTTGAGGCTGTTGTAAGGGCTGGAGTCTGGGCTGTTATGGCTGCTTACAATCGGGTTAACGGCATCTACGCAGCCGAACATCCGCTACTTAATGACTTGCTCAAGGGTGAGTGGGGCTTCAGCGGTCTGGTCATGTCCGACTGGTGGGGAACGATGAGCACAGTCGAATCGGCCCTCGCGGGTCTCGATCTTGAGATGCCAGGGCCACCGACGCGCTTTGGACCACTGTTGGCCGATGCCATCAAGGCGGGTAAAGTCCCATCCGAAACTGTCAAGGAAAAGAACCGCCGATTGCTCCGACTCGCGATGCGAGTTGGTGCTTTCGACAACGGAAGCCCGGAACTCGAAGAGAAGGCTATCGACGACCCTCGGGATCGCGATTTGATCCGACGTGCAGCAACCGAGTCGATGGTCCTTCTTCGAAATGGAGGCCTTCTTCCACTGAGCTCTGAGCAGTCTGTCGCGTTGATTGGACCCTTGGGAAGGCAGTTGGCTACGCAAGGTGGCGGGAGCGCCTATGTCGAACCGCACCGAACTGTCGACCTGGTTCGGTCAATCGAACAACGAACCACTGGGCGAGTTACCTATGAAAAGGGCTGCCAGCTGCGCGACCAGCCATCCATCCTCGAGCATGGCCTCATCACTGAGGTGGACGGCAGAGAGCGTTCCGGCCTCACAGTTGAGTTTCGAGACGGAGAAACTGTGCTCTCCAGCAGCTTTCGGCGTCGGCTTCAACTGAGCTGGCTAGGCGATCCCATCCCAGGCCTGGTCACTGGGCCCTTCTCGCTGCAAGCCCGAGCTTGGTATCTCCCCGAGGACCCAGGCGACTACATGTTCACCCTCTCCAGCGTTGGTCCCTCTCAACTATGGATCGATGACCATTGTGTGGTTGACAACAGCGCACCGGAACCGGGCCGGTCGTTTTACGGGGCTGGCAGTGCCGAACGTACGGGCCACATCGCCCTGGAGGCAGGTCGACGGTACCAGCTCCGCGTCGACTACCAGGCGCCAGAGACCCGCGGAGTCCGTGGTGTCATGGCGGGCTGCCTCCCACCCACCCCTTCTAATCTACTCGAGCGTGCCATCAGCGCAGCCCGAGAAGCAGACGTCGCGGTTGTAGTTGTCGGAACGGGTCCTGAGTTCGACCGAGAGGGTGCCGACCGCCCCAGCCTGATCCTTCCCGGCAACCAGGACGAACTGGTCGCCCAGATAGCCAAAGCAAATAGGCGAACTGTGGTCGTGGTAAATGCCGGAGCACCAGTGACGATGCCATGGGTTCATGATGTGGATTCAGTCCTCTGGGCCTGGCTTCCCGGACAGGAAGGAGATGAGGCGCTTGCTGATGTTCTCTTCGGTAAGGCTGAGCCTTCGGGGCGCCTGCCCATAACCCTTACCCAGAGACTCGAAGATCACCCGAGCCATCTCCGATATCCGGGAGAAAACGGCCAGATCGTTTATTCCGAAGATATCTTCATGGGATACCGCGGCTTCGAACGAACCGCGACTTCGCCGCTCTTCCCCTTCGGCCATGGAGGCTCATACACAACCTTCGCCTACGGTCACGCTGCCCTTGATCAAGAGTCCACCGGTAATGTGCGGGTTACCCTCGAAGTCGAGAACATCGGGGACCGGCGGGGAGCGACCACAATCCAGATCTACGTAGCCCCGCCACCGCAATCGAAGTGGCTTCGGCCGCCGCAAGAGCTTCGGGCGTTCGCCAAGGTCGTCCTCGACCCTGGAGAGCGACGCCAAATAGACACCCTGATCGAACGTCGGGCCTTCACAGTCTGGGACGCGCGCCAGTCTGCCTTCGTGACGGATCCTGGGCGCTATCAGATTCGGGTAGCCACATCCTCCAGCGAAGTCCTGGAACGGCTCGATCTTGAGGTTCCACCACCTCTCAGCTGACCCACGGGACCGCCTTCCAGCCGGGAGGGGGTCGGCAAGTCCGAGCTCACGATGGCGGTACGGTATTGGGGAATCCAAGGAGGTGATCGACCACGACATCGAACTCTTCCTATCGGGGCCCCGACCAGCACCCCCGAACCGATCCTTCACCGTGGCACGTCCTGCGACGTCGCCGGGTCGGCCGAGAGGCATTATCGGTGCACGAGTCTCCCTCGCGCTTGCCTCGGGGCGGTCCGCGAATCCCAACAGAGGCTGGGACAGACGGCAGCGGCCATCTGGTGCCACCAACCACCGATGCCCATGATCTGGGTCATTACAAGTGGATTGCCCTGTCGAACACCACTCTCGGCATGTCGATGGCCACCATCAATTCTTCGATCATATTGATTGCTCTACCCAATATCTTTCGTGGTATTGGCCTCAACCCACTCGCCCCCGGCAATACCAGCTACCTCTTATGGATGCTCATGGGTTTCATGGTGTGCACCGCTGTCCTCCTCGTAAGCTTCGGGAGGATCGGCGACATGTATGGCCGGGTCAAAATGTACACGCTAGGCTTCGCGATCTTCTCTGTTTTCTCGGTCTTGTTGTCGATCACTTGGATGCATGGGCCAAGCGGAGCCTTGTGGCTGATTTTGATGCGGGTCGGACAAGGAGTTGGTGGAGCGATGATCCTAGCCAACGCTGCTCCAATTCTGACCGATGCGTTTCCTCCTGACCAGCGAGGCCTTGCTCTTGGTATCAACAGCGTTGCTGCCATTGCTGGCTCATTTATTGGTCTCGTTCTTGGTGGCGTATTGGCGCCAGTTGACTGGCGCCTTGTCTTTCTGGTTTCGGTCCCATTTGGCATCTTTGGCACCGCCTGGGCTCGCCTCAAACTTCGTGAGATCGGTCAACGACGTGTGACACCCATTGACTGGTGGGGGAACCTAACCTTTGGGGCCGGGCTCATAGCGCTTCTCGTCGGCATAACATACGGGATCATCCCGTATGGGAGTAGCACGATGGGTTGGGCAAACCCGAAGGTCATCGCGGCGCTTCTGATAGGGGTCGTACTCCTTGGGGCTTTCTTGATGATCGAGCGGCGGGTTCCCAACCCCATGCTCAATCTGTCACTGTTTCGTATTCGGGCTTTTGCCTTCGGCAATCTTGCCACGCTGCTCGCTTCGATCGGACGAGGCGGCCTCATGTTTATTCTCATCATCTGGCTACAAGGAATCTGGCTCCCTCAGCATGGCTATAGCTTCGCCGTGACACCCCTATGGGCGGGAATTTATATGCTACCTCTCACCGTGGGGTTCCTCATCGCAGGGCCGCTTTCAGGCGTGCTGTCTGATCGCTTTGGAGCCAGGCCATTTGCTTCTGGTGGCATGATCCTCGCTGCAGTTAGCTTCGGTCTGCTAGAGGCGCTTCCAGTAAACTTTTCCTACCTGGCCTTCGGAGCCCTTCTTCTACTTATGGGCCTCGCCATGGGAGTCTTCTCGGCACCAAACCTGGCTGGCGTAATGAACAGCCTCCCACCAGATCAACGCGGTGCTGGTGCCGGGATGCTAACCACCTTTCAAAACTCCTCGATGGTCCTGTCGATCGGTGTTTTCTTTTCACTTATTATCCTGGGGCTAGCGAGTTCCCTGCCACATGCGCTCTATCACGGTTTGATCACTCAGGGAGTCCCAGGGCCCGCAGCACACCATGCAGCAGCACTGCCACCTGTGGCGAGTTTGTTTGCCGCGTTCCTCGGCTATAACCCGATGAGCACTCTGCTAGGTCGAACGTTGTCCCACCTGCCGACAGCTCGTGCTCATTTTTTGACTGGGCGTAGCTTTTTCCCGCGGCTTATCTCGGGCCCATTCCACTCTGGGTTGATAGAAGCCTTCACGTTCGCTCTCGTCGCCTGTTTGGTGGCCGCGGCCGCATCGTGGATGCGGGGCGGTAAATATCTCCATGGCGATCTGGCACAAGACGAGCTGATTGGAGCTGGCCTAGGCCACTCGGCTCCAGCAACCGAGAGCCCGACCATCAGAGAGACCAGACCGAGATAGCACGCGATGCCCGAAACGGCCTGGTCCACAGGATCAGAGAGCGATACGGTCATGGCATGAAACTCGCCACAGGGATCGGGGGTTGGCCCAAGCAAGCCATAGAGGCAGCCCGGAATGCGGAGCGCGAGGGGGCGGACATCGTCACCTGCGGAGAGTTGGCCCATGACTCGATGCTGGTAATGGCACTGGCGGCATCGGCAACGGAGCGGGTCGAACTCCAGACGTCTGTCACGATCGCCTTTCCCCGTAGTCCAATGGTGCTAGCAATGGAAGCCTGGGACATCCAGCATCTCTCAGGCGGTCGCTTCAGTCTCGGGCTCGGCAGCCAAGTAAAAGGGCACAACGAGCGCCGGTTTGGGGGTACCTGGTCACCCCCTGCGCCGAGGATGCGAGAGTACATCGACATGATGCGGGCAATCTGGGACTCCTGGCAGCATCACACCCGCCCGAACTTTGTTGGTAAGCACTACCAATACACCCTCATGAGTCCGAACTTTGATCCGGGCCCATTGGATGTTCCCTATCCGAAGATTGGTCTGGCAATGGTCGGCCCGGGAATGGCACGCGTTGGCGGGGAGCGTGCTGACGTGATCATGCCTCATGGAGGCATCATGTCGGACCGCTACATGCGCGAAGTTCTGCTACCAGCAGTCCGATCTGGACTCCAATCAGCTGGTCGGAACTGGTCTGACGTGGAGATTGCCGCCACTGGTTACCTCATCCCCTATGAGGACGAGCGGGAGATTGAATCACGCATGCTCAGTATGCGCCAAGCGCTCTCGTTTTACGGCTCGACACGCACCTACCACAAAGTTCTCGAGCTTCACGGCCTCGAGGAACTCGGACAAAAGCTCCATTCACTCTCGCTGCAAGGGCGCTGGGACGAGATGCGAGATGCAGTTCCGCTCGACGCGATCGCCGAACTGTCCCAAACATGTCGCTATGACGATCTACCGGAGTTCTTGATGAAGCACCGAGAGTACGCCTCCAGGTTCAGCTTCTCGATGCCCGTGCGCTCAGAGGAGGATCGCCAGCGTGCTGCTGAGCTCCGACGAAGAATCCAGCAGCTGGAGACGCCACGCGTTCCACGCGGCCTCGAACTCTGATCCAAAACCTCCGACCCCGTCGGGAAGGAGGTCTAGGGCCGCTCCCCGGCCCGACCAACCAGGTTGCCCAACTCGATGAGGAGCTCCCCGGCCGCAAGGAGACCCTTGAAAAACTGGTCCATGACCATTCGTTCGTTGGGGGCGTGGATTCGGTCATCGGGTAGTCCAACTCCCAAGAATGCGAGTGGCGCTCGAAGAATACGTGCGAGTGTTTCTTCGGGCCCACTTCCACCTTCCCTGGTGAACAACGGTCGGGAGCCCCATACTCTCTCGACTGCCCGGACCACCGCTTCGACGGCCGGATGGTCAATGGGGGTCGAGACTGGGGCCACCGCACCTTGCCGGGTCACCTGACACTCAAGGACCTCGGGAGTTTGCTGAGTTAGCCAGGAGCGGAACAAGGCTTCTATCCGATCGGGTTGCTGGTCTGGCACAAGCCGAAAAGCGACCTTAAGGCCGGCGCTTGCAGGAACGATAGTTTTGATTCCCGGCCCGCCATAGCCGCTATGGATCCCGACCACCTCTGCGGTAGGACGCGCCCCGATCCGTTCAAGTGGCGAAAAGCCCACTTCGCCCACCAGGCTCCGTATGCCGCCGGCTTGGGTTTTGAACGCTGACTCATCGAAGGGTTGAGCAGCGATCAACGCTCGCTCAAGGCTGGTCAGCTCCCGTACGTCGTCGTAGAAACCTGGCACCGCAACGCGGCCATCCCGATCGTGCAAGGCTGCGACAACTCGCGATGCGACTGCAGCTGCATTCGGGACAGCTCCTCCCCATACACCACTATGCAGGTCTACCGACGCTGTCCTCAAAGACACATCAAAAGCAACGAGCCCGCGCATCGACACCGTCACCGACGGAATATCAGGAGAAACCATCCCGGTATCTGATACCACGACAACGTCGCATCTCAGTCGATCAGTCTCCCTTAACAAAAGGTCCTCAAGGTACGGGCTGCCAACCTCCTCCTCCCCCTCTACAAGGAACTTCACATTCACCGGAAGCTTCCCAAGGACTGAAAGCAAGCCTCGACAAGCCTCGATCTGGTACAGAACCTGGCCCTTGTCGTCAATTGCCCCTCGTGCCCGGCACTCTCCATCCATGATGACTGGCTGAAATGGCAGTGAGATCCACTCGTCCAACGGATCGACGGGCTGGACGTCGTGATGGCCGTAGATAAGCACTGTCGGAGCCTTGGGCCCCGCGTGAAGCCAGTCCGCGTAGACAGCCGGCCCAATTGGGCTTTCCAAGACGGCCACGTGCTCGAGGCCAGCCGCTCCAAGCATTTCAGCGCAGAATCGAGCTGATGCCCACAGGTCTTCCGATCGTTCAGGGTCAGCAGAGATCGAAGGGATCTGAAGCCAATGCAGAAGGGACCGGACGATCCGCTCTCGGTTCGCCCGCAGGTATGACTCGAGGACCAGAATGGCCATCGCGGCAAGGTACCCGGCGTGCCGGCCAGGGGCCAACAGTCGAGCCCCCAACTTGCGAGGGTAGGAGGGACATTTCCTGGTGACCGGCGGGTTTCGCAGCTGACCAGCTCGGTTGCCACCCTGATCCGATCGATTCGGGCTGGGCTCAACCGCCAACTAGGCTAGGGGACATGGAGGGGGTTCGTAACTACGACGCAATCGTCATTGGCGCTGGATTCTCCGGCCTGTACGCCGTCTACTCGCTCAGAGAGGCAGGGTTCAGCGTCCGAGCGCTGGAGAAAGCAGACGGCGTGGGTGGCACCTGGTATTGGAACCGCTACCCAGGAGCGCGTTGCGATGTCCAGAGTATTGAGTACTCCTACAGCTTCAGCAAGGAGATCCAAGAGGAGTGGGAATGGACCGAGCTGATGCCGGCCCAGCCCGAGATCGAGGCATACCTCAACTTTGTCGCGGATCGGCTCGACTTACGAAAAGACATTGAGTTGTCGACCCGGGTCACAGCGATGACTTTTGATGAGTCCAGCAACACCTGGTTCATTGAAACGGATCGGGGTCAGAATTTCGTTGCTCGCTGGGTGATCGCTGGCACCGGCTGTCTTTCGGAGCCACTCGAGCCGGACCTTCCAGGCCTGGACACCTTCAAGGGAGTTCAACTCTTCACGAACCGTTTCCCCAAGGAAGGTTTTGATTTCACTGGGCACCGAGTGGGCGTAATCGGAACGGGTTCCTCTGGTGTCCAATGCATCCCCATCATTGCCGAGGCCGCTGACCACCTCTACGTCTTCCAACGTTCAGCTGCGTACAGCCGACCTGCCAACAACCGACCACTTCGGCCCGGCGAGCTTGAAGGGGTGAAGGCTAACTACGAGGAACTTCGAATCAAGCAGCGCAACGCGTTTGCCGGGCTGGTGAGCTTCGGTGCTGTTTCCTTCGAAGGACTCAAGCCGCCAGAACGCCGAATTCTCGAAACTCCGATTGAAGAGCGAATGAAGGTTCTCGACGAGCTTGGTTGGAGTGCACCAGCCGCCTGGGCAGACGTGATGTTCGACCTTGAGGCTAACCGCGCTGGAACCGAGCTCTACGGAGAACTTATCCGTAGGGTCGTCAAGGACCCTGACGTCGCCGAGTCACTGGTTCCCCACTACCCGATGGGCTGCAAACGCCAGATCCTCGATACCGGGTACTTCGAGACCTTCAATCGTGACAACGTTACCCTGGTGGATCTGCGGAAAGAGCCAATCGAGCGCATCACTGCAAACTCTGTCGACACCATTCGGAGTTCGTATGAGCTCGACGTTCTTGTTCTCGCGACTGGATTCGACGCCATGACCGGCGCGTTAAACCGTATCGACATCCGCGGCAGGGATGGAAGGACTCTTCGTGATGTATGGACCACAGAAGGCCCGGTCAGCTACCTCGGGCTTCAGGTCGCCGGCTTCCCGAACCTCTTCACCGTGACTGGGCCTGGAAGTCCATCCGTCCTTAGCAATATGGTCGTCTCAATTGAACAGCACGTGGAATGGATCACTGACTGCCTTGTCTTCCTGCGTGAGCATGGGTTGAACACCATCGAGGCAGAGCCTGATGCTCAGGCCGCGTGGGTTGAACATGCTGCCTCATTGGTCGAAGGGACGATCAGAAATTCCGAGGGCTGCAACTCGTGGTATCTAGGCGCCAATGTTCCTGGTAAAAAGCGTATCCACATGCCCTACACTGGCGGACTACCCGCATATCGCCGAAAGTGCGACGAGGTAGCCGCGACAGGGTATTCGGGCTTCTCGCTGAGCTAACCACAGAGGTCTACCCTGCCTTCATGATTGGAGGGTTCTCTGGGTACACCAACGATCGTGGGAAGCGATCTGGAGATCGACTCCCTGACCACGACTTCAGCGATGTCGTCATACGGCGTCGGCTGCTCGTTGACGATTACAACCTTCGCTCCGTGCGCAACTGACAGCGGAACTAGGCCCGCAGCAGGGTAGACACCAAGGCTCGTACCGACAACGAGGAGCAAATCACAGTTGACGACCGCGTGCTCAGCTCTTCGGAGAACTGACGGGAGGAGTGGTTGCCCAAAGCTGATGGTCGCCGATTTGAGAATCCCACCGCAGCTGAGACAGGCGGGGTCCTCGTCCCCCTGACGAACTCGTTCGAGCGTCGGACCTGCTGGTTGCCTGACTCCGCAAGAGAGGCACACAACCTCTCGAAATGTGCCATGGAGTTCTACGACTCGAGCTGGGTTATTCCCCGCGAGCTGGTGGAGACCATCGATGTTTTGTGTAAGCAGCATGTTGAGCTTCCCTCGGCGCTCAAGATGAACAAAGGCCCGATGGCCACTATTCGGCTGTGCTTTCCAGATCGGCGAGGTAAGTCGATTACGCCAGGCGCGCCGCCTGACTTCTGCATCACCCAGGTATGCGTCCAAGGTTGCTAGGCGTTCAGCTTCTGGATCCCTTGTCCAAATCCCTTGGGGCCCGCGGTAGTCAGGAATCCCTGAATCGGTGGATATTCCGGCTCCAGTCAAACCAACTATTCGATCGGCCGTGGCAATGATTGACTTTGCGGCAAGGATCGGGTCTGGGAAACCAGGATCTGACATGAGGCTAACCCTTCAAACGTCGGAGGTGGGTACTTCCCTCACCTAGTGCCAGCCGGGACAATTGTCGAACTCCGCGCGGCCACATTTAGACTCTGTCAGCATTCTGTCAAGCACTCTCGCTCCCTGACGGGTGCCAGTCGACCTTGGATCTGCCGGTAGGGCACAGCTTCCCGAGAATGTCCATCTCCTGTGTCAGGTCAGGGGGACCTAGCAACGAGGATGGACATCGTGCACAAGAAGTTTTCTCCTGACGTCTCGTGGGATGTCGCCAACGCGGCGAGGCGAAATGGTCTCTCAGTGGCGAGGCTCGGCGGTTCGTTCGAGCGGATCACGACACAGCGGTTCTCACCAAGACGGCGATTTTCTCCGCGACCTCTCGACTCCATTTTACGATGGCGTAGGACACTGGCCACATAGCGCCGTCGTCGAGTTGGGCGGCATCTTGAAACTCGAGCGTCGAGTAGCGAGTGTTGAACTTTCCCGAGTTCTTGAAAGCGACGACGATCTTGCCGTCGGCGTTCGCATAGGCAGGCATCCCATACCAGGTCTTTGCTGACAGCCCCGGTGCATTCGAGGTGATGATGGCGTGCACCCTCTCGCCGAGGGCACGGTCCTCTGGGTTCATGCGGGCAATGGCGTCGAGGGCAGCTTGGAGCTCATCAGCCCTTTTTCTTCCCTTTTTGCTCTCGGCACGCAGCTCGGCGGCACGCTCCTTCATGGCGGCGCGCTCCGCATCACTGAAGCCATCGGCCTGCGTCGGTCTGCGATCTGCCATCTAACACTCCTTTCATGGCCCTCATACGGTGGAGATCGGATCTTCTCAAAGCTCGTCGAGTCGGTTCTTGATCCTGCGAGACCAGCTCAAGAGCACGATGGGATGCTCCTCCGGTCTCATTATCGCGGCGTGTGCCTCCTCGATGACACTGTCGCTCCCGGCGGCTGCTGGGTGCAAGTGTCCGTCCCGGACGATCTCTCGCCGGTAGCAGCCTGATCGGCCGGTTCGCGATGCCACCAAGAAGGCGGCCACGATGACTTGCTCGCCGTCCTGCTCCAACGCGCTCGCCATCTTGGCCTGAACAGATCCTCACCGATCTGGTCAGGCGGAGTTCTCGGCAGCCAAAGGCGCGGCTAGCCGCTCGGCTGTCACACCACGGCAGGCATCGGCGTCTAGTTGTCGAAACAACTTCAGGGAGGTCCCCGTGAAAGGCAAGTGCAATGTCGAGGTGGTGGTCGTCGGAGCGGGGCTTGCCGGGCTGACGGCGGCAGTCGTGGCAGCGCTTGATGGAGCGTCGGTCGTGCTGTGCGACGTGCGTGCGCTGGGAGGCCGAGCACGAAGCCATACGCGGGAAGGCTTCATCCTAAACCAAGGGCCCCACGCCCTCTACCGCACCGGCGCCGGTGCTGGAGTGCTCAGCCGACTGGGTGTCGACTTCAGCGGGTCGCCTCCACACCGAGCGGCCTTTGGGTACACGGAGGCGGGCAGCCTCGCGGTGCTTCCCACCTCGGCCGGGTCCCTGCTCCGCTCCTCAGTGCTCGGCGTCTTCGACAAAGTCCGATTCGCTCGGCTGCTCGCGAGGGTGCAGCGGCTTGAGCCAGCCTCGTTCGCCAAAATGAGCGCCGCCGAGTGGGTCGCCTCGCTCGGCCTCAGCTCCCGGGGTGCTCGTGTCATCTCCGCACTCACGCGGGTCGCGACGTACGCCGGTGACCTCGATCTTGTCTCTGGTGACGCCGCCGTCGCCCAGCTGCAGCTCGCCCTCAGAGGGGTCCTCTACCTCGACGGCGGCTGGCAGTCCCTCGTCGAAGGTCTAAGGGCCACCGCAACTTCCTCTCGGGTGAGGGTCCTTGAGTGCGAGCAGGCGACCGAACTCCACGCCAGAGCGGACGGTACCTTCGAGGTGCGGACGTCAGCAAGGACCCTACAGGCGGCCTCGGTCGTGGTCGCCGGCGGCAGCCCGGCGGCAGCACGAGCGCTACTTCCCCGTCCTCCCGCATGGGAGCTCGGCGCGCCGGCAACGGCAGCCTGCCTCGACCTTGGCCTCTGCCGGCTGCCAACCACCATGGTGGCCTTTGGGCTCGACCAGCCGCTCTACCTCTCTACCCACAGCCCGAAGGCCTGCCTCGCTCCCCCCGGCGGGGCGGTCGTCCACGTCATGCGCTACGGCGCCCGGATCTCCACTGACGACAGAGCCCAGCTGTGGGAGCTCGCGCGGCGCTGCGGTATAGGCGACCGCGATGTCGTTGTCCAGCGGTTCCTTCACGAGATGACGGTCTGTCATGCCCTGCCACGCCCCGGATCGGGGCTCCGTGGACGTCCGTCCATCGACGCGACCGGCACGGACGGAGTGTTCATAGCCGGTGACTGGGTTGGTTCGGTGGGCCTCCTCGCCGATGCTTCAATCGCCAGCGGGGAGGCTGCTGGGCGAGCCGCTTCGCAGCGCGCGAAGCGCCAGCGTGCCCTGGGTAGCGCGATGGTGGGGCCATGAACACCGCCGACGAGGTCTTCGCTGCCGAGCGACCGCGACTGCTCGGCCTCGCGTACCGCATTCTCTCGAGCTACACCGACGCCGAGGACGTCGTCCAGGAGTCCTGGATCCGCTGGCAGGGCATCGAGGTCAACACGATCGAACATCCCGTGGCTTACCTCACGACCATCGTCACCCGTCTGGCACTCGATCGAGCCCGAACAATCGCCCGCCGGCGGGAACACTACGTAGGGCCATGGCTCCCCGAGCCAATCGCCATCCAACGAACTCCCGAGGACCACGCCGAGATTGCCGAATCTCTCACGCTCGGGTTCCTGATGGTGCTAGACCGCCTCAGCCCGACTGAGCGTGCCGTGTGGCTGCTCGCCGATGTCTTCGGAGAGCCCTACGGGCTCATCGCCTCGGCCGTCGGCAAAAGTGAGGCAGCCTGCCGCCAGATCGCTGCTCGAGCGCGCCGACGTCTACGCGAAGAACGTCCTGAACCACCACAACGACTGGACCCGAGACTCTTACGACAGCTCTTGGCCGCCGTGAGCACCGGCGACCTCAAGGGGACCTTGGAGCTGCTTCATGCCGACGTCGTGCTCATAAGTGACGGCGGCTCCGAGCACCGTGCTGCCCGCCACCCCGTCGTCGGAGCAGATCGTGTAGCTCGCCTCGCCATCAACCTCTCCCGCCGAGGCGAGATGACTTCCATTCGAGAGGCGACAGTCAACGGAGCAGCCGCATTTGTTGTCGAGGTCAACGGATCCATGCCTATCGTCATCACTGGCGAGCAGCACGAGGGGAAAATCACCTGCATCTATCTGCTCTTGAACGAAGACAAGCTCGGCAGTCTCGCTGCCAATCCGGTAATTACCTAAGCGAAGAGCGCGGTGACAGCCCGGAACCTGAGGATCGTGGCCGTCGAGTCGAACGTCCTCGAGAGCCCCCTTGTTGCGCCAGATGCATTGGTGCTTCATGGCTCCGGGCAGAGACCGGGAAAGCCAACGTCCGAGAACCCCCGTCGCGTGAGAGGTTTCTGCCCCGGTCAACTTGCCCGGGGCACCAACTCAAAGTAACCGCCGTCGAGCGACCGGACCTACGCGTCCGTCTTCGTGATCCCTGGCCGTGACGAGACGGGCTGGAAACACCGCAATCGCCGGGCTCGTCATCGGCCTCGCGCTCAACGCTGGTGCACCTCATCGGATCCCGATGGACGGCGCCTCGGTCAACCCGGCCCGAAGCCTCGGCCCCTCCCTCTTCGTGGGGAGCAGCGCCCTCGACCAGCTGTGGGCCCACCTCGTTGCTCCGCTCGTCGGTGGCGGCCTTTCGGCGCTCGTCTACGACCTCTTCTACCGCAAAGACGAAGAGGGAGCATCGCCCGAGGAGCAAGCGCGCTGACCGGCGCCAGCCGGACCCCTGACCGCCACGAGCCGCCGTCGCAGGCGACAGCGGTGAGTGACCTGGAGCAGAGGATCGCTGCGCGCCCTTGGCCCGGTCAGAAGCGATCCGAGATGTGGGCGCGCCGGTGGTTCGCCGTCACCGCGCTGTGCGTCGCCGGAGGCGTCGCCATCAGCGTCTACACCGCGGCACACAACGGCGCCGGCCACTTCTCCAGCCCGGTCGAGCGGGCCTTCAATACCTTCGCCTTCGTCTCGGTCGACTCGTACCTGATCGTCGGGGTGACGGCGCTGCTCCTCGCCTTGAGGCCGGGCCCCACCTCCCAGCTGTTCGCAACCTTTCGGCCCATCGGCGTCGTTGCCATCACGGTGACCGGCCTCGTCTACCACGTCGCCCTGGCGAGTCTGCTCGACCTCCAGGGTTGGGACCAGCTCGGCAACCAGCTCGTCCACACCGTCGTGCCGATCCTGACCGTGGTCGGGTGGCTCATCTTCGGGCCGCGTCGACTCACCTCGGCCAAAATCGCCCTCTGGTCCCTTCCTTCCCAGTCGCCTGGCTTGGCTTCACCCTGATCCGCGGAGCCGTCGGGCACGCCGACACGCCTTCCTGAAGAGCACCACCACAGTGGCGCGTCTCGCTAGGCGGGAGATCCTTGGCGGTTGTGGCACTTGTGCCGCAACGAGGGGAGCACGGACCACGAAAGCGGGCTCGTGACAAGAGCGTCACTCCCGACTGCTCCTCCGATCCGACGAGCGGTGAGATCGAGCAGCTCACCAGCGGTCTTAGTGGCGGGGGTTCGGGACCAGTGCATGACCATCGGGTTCAGGATCCGACGAAGGCGCTGGTCACAGTATTTGCCGTATGCAGCCGCCTTGCGGTTGCCCTTCCCAATGTTGCCGAACCGAAGGAACGACCTGAGAAACTCGCCGCTGTGTTACAGGCTTCATCTTCCATCCACTATCCCCGGATCCTCACCCAATCACGACACTTCCCAGGTTCGTACCGGAGGTCGCTCCGAGCTAGCAGTCGGAGAGTCGCCGAGCGTCGATGAGGTCATGGATGATCTGGAAATCGCCAACGTTCTCGGTGAGGAGGGGCACTCCTTCCACGCGGGCGGTGGCCGCGATTGCGAGGTCGAGCTGGCGCCGTCTCGGGTTGCCACCACGCCGAGTCACCGCGGCGGCGAGCTGACCCCAGACACGGGCGACGTCGACGCTCAGGGGCAGAGGGTCGAACGTCGCTTCGATCGCTGATAGCCGAGCAATGCGGAGCGCTCGCTCGTCATCATCCTCAGCGATGAGGACACCGAAGTGCAGCTCGGCGATCGAAACGACGCTGATGGCCGCCTCGACCTCGTCGGGCGGGGGCAGCTCCCCGATGAGCACCGACGTGTCGAGCAGAGCCCTCACGAAGCGAAGGGGTCCACAACGCCAGCCGGCAGCCGCTCGAGGTCGACATCCAGCCCTCGAGGCGGCTCTGCGCGCCAGACTCCGGCGAGTGCGGCACCGCGAACCCAGCGGCGGCGGTGCACCGGACCGAGCTCGGCCACCGGACGACCGGCAACGGTCACGGTGATGGTCTCGCCGGCCTCGGCCCGACGGAGCACCTCGCCGACGTTGTTCCGCAGCTCCTTCTGTGGGATATCGCCCACGCCGGCATGGTAGCAGAACTGCTACCATGCCGGTCCGACTTCCCGTCGATGACCGAAACGACCCGGGCCTCCTTGGTCACGACGGCGCCCGGGGTCCATTGACGAGGACTGCGTGGACGGTGGCCCTGGAGTGGCTGAACGTCGCGGCACGGTGTGCGACTGCGGCGGCGGTGGCGGAATCCGGCGGGGGTTCGCTGCTTAGGCGGCGTCACGGGTCTCGGCACGTTGAGCCGGGACTTCCTCCGCCGTGCCGTGGTATGCCGAAATAGCGGTGATCGTGGTACGACGAGCCCCTTGAGGTGCTCGTATCCTTGGACCATCTCCTGGCAGGCAAGGAGTCGGTCACCCTCAAGAACCTGAAGGCGAGCCTACCCCCGCCTGCGACGTCCCCCAACGAGCGCGCCGGAGCACCTTGCTCGCTCGCCCGAGAGCGTGCACCTGGCCGAGGAGCTGGTCGTCGAGACCGTCGAGGACAAGCTGCAGCTCATCGCCGCGGCCCGTCGCACCGCCACATCCCGGCCGGTCCGTAGCAAACTTCCGACCCACCCTCACCACCATCCCCTCAACGGCGTGGAGCCCAACCACGTCGTGGTCGCCACCCGAACCGGCAACCGCCACCGCCTCGGCACCGCCTTTCGCGAGGCTGCCCGGGATGTGGCCTCGTCGGCCCTGGCGCTCTCCCCGCCATGGACGGCGGGACATGCCGTCGGGCGCAGCAACCGGACGAGCAGCTGCGAGCAGCACAGGTCGATCGAGAGTGGCTCAGCCACCGTCCGCTGGCCCGTGCCCGTCGCTGACAGGGCGGATGAGCGTCGGCTGGGAACTGAACATCCGCTCGGGTACCACCCACACGCCAAGAGCGACGGCGACAACGCCGATGGCGGCAGCGGCTACCGCAGGAGCGGCTGAGCCAGCACCGGCCAGGGCGAGGCCGCCCACGCCGGCACCGATGGCGGTGCCGGCGTAGATCGCCGAGCCGTTGAGCCCGACGGCGACGGAGGCCAATGCCGGCACGGTGGCGAAGAGCCGGTGCTGTTGAGGGACGATGGTCAGCCCCACCGAGAGGCCGAGCGCGGCCATGGTCACGACGGCGACCGGGAGGAAGTGGCGGGTCGCGGCGAGCACCGCAACAGTGGCCGTGACGCCGACAGCACCGACCACGTAGGTGGTCCTGGCGCTTCGTCGCCGGATGAGACGGGCGACCACGCTGGTGCCGACCACCTGCCCGCTTCCGTAGGCGAGCATGGCCGCCACGATCCAGGTGCCCCCGGTCTGCACGATGGCCGGCAGGTAGGCGATCACCACGAAGGCCGAGGTCAAGACGGTGACGGTGCCGGCCAGGACGCCGAGGACTCGGCGGTCGGTCAAAGCCTGGGCCCGTCGCCGCAGCCCCACTGCCGGCGCATGGGCCGGGGGCAGGAGCCGCACCGCGAGCGCCGAGACGACCGCGAGGGCGACCAGGACCCACATGGCCGACCGCCACCCCCACGTCTGGCCGACCAGGATCCCGAAGGGCAGGCCGGCGACGAGCGCGGCCGAGCTTCCGCCGGCCACGATGGCGAGCGACCGTGCTCGGTGGTGGTCGTCGCTGAGGATGCCGGCCGCGCTATAGGCAGTGGCCTGGTATCCGGCAGCACCGAGAGCGGCGAGGATCCGGCCGGCGGCCACGGCGGCGAATTCGGTGCCGGTGGCCTGGACGATCATCCCGCAGATGAACACGCTCATCCCAGCGACGAGCACACTGCGGCGGTCCCAGCTGCTGGTGAGGGCAGCGATGAGCGGGGAGCCGACCGCGTAGACGAGGGCGAAGAGGGTGGTGAGCTGGCCCGCAGTACTGGTCGCGACGTGCAGCGACCTCGCCACCTGCGGCAGGAGGCCGGACAGCACAAACCCGTCGACGCCGAGGGTGAAGGTCCCGATGGACAGAACGATGAGGTCGGCACCGCGCAGCGTCGGCCCCCCCGCTTCCGAGGTCGCCGCGACGGGCACAGTCTCCGACGCTGAGGTCGCGGTCATCACGAGAACTTCCCAACGAAGTACGCCAGGTCGTCGATCAGCTCCCGATGAGACGGCTCCCCGCCGAGGAGTCGGCGGGTCATCGCGCTCGATGCCGGCGCGTCGGTCGCAACCAGCCCGGCGAGCCAGCCAAAGTGCGCCTTGGCCTGCTCGATGGCAACTGCGCGTACCGGCACGTCGCACAGCTCGCCGATCCTCGCAGCCAACGCCAGAGGCGGGATACCCCCCTCGCCCACTCCGCACAGGACGCTCCCTTCCGGTACCTGCTCGAGGGCGAGCCAGTAGAGCATGGCGGCATCCTGGCGGTGCACGGCAGGCCGTCGCTGCGAGCCGGCACCGAGATGGCCCGACACGCACCTGCGCTCGGCGATCGTGCCAGCAAAGGCTCGCCGGGCTGCGTCGTGGACTATCGGCGCGAGGCGCACCACCGCCACCCGGATGCCGCGCCAGACCGCCTTCTCGCTGGCGACGCGAGGCGCCGCGGGGGGGTCGGGGACCGCCTTGTCGGTCTCGCGACCGATCCGGCCGAGAGAGAAGACCAGGGTGCCCGAGGTGACCACCAGGGGACGACCGGTGCCGGCGAGGGCATCACCCAGAGCCTCGACCACTTGGTGATCGGTGTCGGCTGCCAATGCGGCGAGCTCCCTATGGCGGAAGGCCAGGTGGGGCACGCCATCGGATGCCGCCGCTGCTCGCTGCACGACGTCGAGGTCAGCCAGGGAGCCCTCGACCACACCGGCGTCGAGGGCTACAGGTTGGCCAGCGGAGGTGTCGGATCGCGCGAAGCCGGCCCCCAGCAGCTGAGAGACGACCGCCGAGCCGGCGAACCCGGAGCCGCCGGCGACGAGCACCGGCCGCCCCCGATTCGGTCGTGCATACTTTTGACTGATCGTTCCATAAGTCATGCCAAGGAACCTACGACTTTTAGAACGCCTAGTCAAAAAAAGTCTGGTAGCGTGGCCCCATGGCACGAACCGGCCGACCCCGCTCTTACGATGAGCAGGAAGTCATCGAACGCGCCTGCAATCTGTTCTGGTCACGGGGCTATCACGCCACCTCCGTCCAGGACCTGGTGGACGACCTCGCGCTCCAGCGCGCCAGCCTCTACAACGCTTTCGGGGACAAGCACAGTCTCTACCTGCGGGCACTGTCCCACTACGTCCGGGAGAACCTGGAGAAACTCAAGACCGCCCTGCGAAGCGGCCCGGTCCTCCCGGCGTTGCGCCGTCTGCTCACCAACCCGGCGAGCGTGACGGGCGTCTCAGGCCGCCACCAGCCTCGGGGCTGCCTGGTCGGCAACACAACGGCCGAACTCGTCCCCGGCGACGACGCCGCCCAGGCGCTGGTCGCCGCCGCCTACGACGGGTTCATCGACGTGGTGAGCGATGCGCTGCGTCGCGGCCAGGCGAACGGCGAGGTGGTCACGACGGCCACCCCCGAGGCCCAAGCCCTGCTGTTGCAAATCGTGTTCCAAGGATCATCGTTGGTGGCGCGCGTCGGCATCGATCGACGGCGACTCGACCAAAGCATCGACGCGCTGATCGACTCTCTCCGTCAGCCAGAGGTGCCACCCGGTTGAGGCCCGGACGTGCGGTCAGGGTCCTCTCGGGTGTCTACGAGCCGCGTGGAATTTCGGTCTCCTCCAGCGGGATCAGATGCACACAACCTGCGCAGGTACGGTCCTGGCTCCACTAGCCTGGGGATACCACCGCATCCACGGTAAGCCCGCCACCATGGGCATCGCGATCGCCCCTCGAGCGTCTGGGCGATCCTGAAGCGCCACGACATCGAGCCGTCGCCGCAAAGGTCAGGACCAACCTGGGCGGAGTTCCCCGCCGCGCAGGCGAAGGGACTGATGGCCTGTGACTTCTTCCACGTCGACACCGTTCTTCTCCGCAGGCTCTACGGGCTGGTGTCGCCTCGTCCGCATCGCCGGCATCACGAGAAACCCAGTCGCTGGCTAGGTGACCCAGTGCGCCCGCAACCTGTCGATGGATCTCGCCGAGCGCGCGAACCCGGTCAAGTTCCTCGTCGCCGCCGAGGATACGAAGGTCATCAAGACCCCTCATCAGAGCACCGCGTGCCAACGCCATCTGCGAGCGCGTCAGCGGCACGTTGCAGCGAGTGCCTCGACCGGACGCTCGCTCACGGCCGCCGCCATCTGGAGGCCATGCTCGCCGAGTGCGCGAGCACTACAACGCGCACCGTCCGCACCGCCATCTCCGTCAACGCGCGCCCTCCGCGCTCGACACCAGCCCTGCGCTGATCAGCGATTTCGACCCTACCAGGCTACGAAGAACCGATCTCCTGGGCGGCCTCATCCACGCCGCCGGCCGCGATCGGTCACTGCGCAGATCAGACAGATTGCAAAGGGGCGGCCTCGAGGTGCAGAAGTCGCCGCAACATCAATGACTGTCCTCAAAGTTCGGCCAGCTCGGGAGACATCACCGGCAGTGGCTCAGGGCGGATGGCGATCGGGGCGCACGATCCGCATTCGGCTTTCTGGTATTAGACGAAGTTGACCCTGCCGATCTCCGGGTCGGCGTCGGGGTAGTCCTCTCGCGTATGGCCGCCGCGACTCTCCTTGCGCTGCAGTGCCCCCTGGGCCACGGCCGTGCCAGTAGGTCGGCAGCCAAGTTCCAACCGGGGTTGAAGGCTCGACCCCCACCAACCGAGACCTTGGCCGTCCGCTCCTTCAGCTCGGCCAGCTTCTCGAGTGCCTCCTCCAACTCTGGTCCGTTAGAAACGAGCCGGCGAGGGACTGCATGGTGCCTTGCTCCGGTCGGACAGCGTCCCCACGCCTCCAGCTCGCAATCCTGATTAGGGGCCTCTTGGGCGTGGATCTAGGCCATCCGCGCCAGTTGTTTAGCATCTTCCCGCCGCGCATGGTGTCGCGGAAGCGGACCTGCAAGCTGTCCTCGGGGTAGGACGTTGCCTATCGCAGCAACCATGCCTCGGGTGCACCTTGCCGAGCAGAGACTTGCAGATCACCGCCACTCGGAGCCCACCTGCTCATGGCCTCGAGTGTTCCTCTCGTTCCTGGGCGAGCTGCGGCCCTTCCGGCGATCCGGTCATCGGCCCGCCCCGCCCTGGTTCGGCGCGTCGAGGGCAGCCACTTCGATCTCGGGGGCACGCTGGCGAGCAAGGAGGAGGCTCGTCAGCGCGGCGAGGGCCATCGTCGCGATGCCGACCAGCGCGGCGGTGCTGTAGGCGCTGTCGGTGGGGAAGAGGTGACCGGTGTCAGTGCCCGCCGCGAGCACCAGGCCGCCGAGGGCGCTGCCGAGGGAGAACCCGACGCTGCGCACAACCTGGTTGAAGCTCATGGCGCTCGAGGTCTCGCGTTTGGGGGTGACGGCGAGGATGACCCCAGGCATGGCGGCCGAGAAGCTTCCGACCCCGAAGCCGAGCACTCCCATGGCCACGAACAGCTCGGCGAGGTTGGAGCGGGCTGAAGCGAAGAGTACGAACGCGCCGAGAACGACGACGGCGCTAGCGGCCAGGAGCAAGGGGGCGCCGAACCGTTCACGGACGCGCGGGGTGAGCTTTCCAGCGACGAAGCCCAGGACGGAGAACGGGACGAGGACGAGGCCAGCGACAAAGGTGCTGAGCCCGAAGCCGTAGCCGGCGCGCTGCGGGGTCTGGGCGTACCGGGTGATGAGGGTGAGGAGCAGGTACATGCCCACCCCGCCGACGAGCATGGCGAGGTTCGCCCCCGCGACCGCCGGGTGGCGCACGGCCCGGACATCGACGAGCGGCGCCTTGCTGCGAAGCTCCGATGCCGTCCAGACACAGAGCAGGAACGCAGCGGCAACGGTGAGCGCCACTGCAAGGCTGAGGTGCCGGATCCACAGGCTCGTCTCGCTGGCGAGGAACAGGACGAGGAACAGTCCGCCCGCGAGCAGGACGCGGGCGAAGCGCCCCTCGGGAGCGGCCGGCATCGAGGCCAGCGCGGCGAGGAAGGCGACCGCGGTGACGAACAGCCCGAGCCCGTAGGCGGCACGAACCCCACCGAGGTCCGTGAGCAGACCAGCCAGTGGGTAACCGACGCCGATCCCGATGGTGGAAGCGACCGAGACCAGCGCGATCGTGGGCGCGCTGCGAGCCTCGGGGAGATGGTCGCGGGCCACGCCCATCATCAGCGCGGTCAGACCGAGTCCCACCCCTTGTGCCGCCCGGCCGACGAGCAGCCATGCGAAGGGCAGTGGCAGCACGGTCAGCGCGCTGCCGGTGACCACGACCCCGAGCGTGGCGAGGATCGTCTCGCGGCGGTGTGACCCGGCGCCGAGCCGGCCGAGGAGCGGCGTGGCGAGGGCACCGCTAAACAAGGTGATGGTGAGCGTCCACTGCGCGCTGTCAAGCGAGACGTGGAACGTGGACGCCACGCTCGTGATGAGCGGAGCTCCGAGGCTTCCGATCGCGGCGACGACCAGCGCGATGAACATCAGCGAGGAGACCAGCAGCCGCGGCTCGGCCGAGGGCGGGGAAGGCTTCACCGATTCGTCTCATTCGTGATGTGGTCGATCAGGCCAGGGCGGATCTGGGTCCGCGCCCCTTCGGCCCACGGCTTGTTCATCCGGGGCGGTCGGCCGCCAAGAGCGCCTTGCCGTCGGTGGTCACTGCGTCGTTGACCGTGTGCCAGTCACAATCGAGCTCGCCCGCGACCTGAGCGACCGTGCGCCGGATGCCCACCTGGACCGTGGCCCACTTGGCCGCCCGGGTGGTGAGCAGGCAGCCCCTGGCTGCGATCCGGTGATGGACGAGCACCCAGGACTTCGTCGGACAGCCCGGATCGACGCACCGCATCCGGTGCTTCTGCCAGGCCAGGCGCATCGGGGTGCCATAGACGGGGAGAACGACATAGCGGACGACCGGGCGTTCCTTCACCCGGGCCGGTGTGCCGCAGCTCGCACAGCAGACCCGGTCGAACACCTGCTCGACCAGCGGCTCGACCTCGGGCCCGTGGCGGGCAAGCTGGAGGATCCGCACGTCCTTCAGGCTCACCAGGGCCCAGAGGATCTCGCTAGGGTCAGTGATGACGTAGGTGCTTCGGTCTTGTTGGGTCACACTTCAAGCTTGAAGCACCTTCGTCGCGTCAGGAGTGATCCACGACAGCCAGGATCCCCGCCAGAATCCGAAGACCCACGAAACACCGCTGGTCAGGCGCTGCACCCCTACACGAGGTGCGCGCCTGACCAACGGTCGCAGTGGCGGGGGTTCAGGACTATCGCACGACCATCGGGTTGCGGACCCGACGAAGGCGCTGGTCACCGGGTCGCGCGTCTGCGGTGCATAGGGCAGGTGCCCTACTCAAATCCTCGCCTACGCAAACGGTTGTCCCGAGAAACACGACTACGGGCCCCAATCTTCGGGTTCCACCTGATGGGCATCCCACGGCCTGTTCGGAATGGGATCCACGGGGATCAGGCACCGAGGGTGTCGACGTAGGCGCGTCCATCGATAGAAGCCACCGGACCGTGGGTGAGTACACGCCGGCTTCTTCGCCGGCGCTTGCCAGCCAACGCGTCGCGCTTGCGTCGCCGCCGGACTCGCTTGCCGTGCATCAGCGGACGCCGACTGGCCGGGGTGAGATCCTTCTTGGTAGGGGGTAGCGGGGTGGCTGTTGGTACTCGCGGGCCGGTGGTTGATCGATTACTTCGTGGTGGCGTGCGCGGGCTCGCGACGATACGTGCCGGTCGAGCTCTCGTCTCTGCATTCGCAGGCAAGCCGGTTGGCCTCTACGTAGGTTCGCGTTGATCCTGCCGACGCTCTCCGGGGTGGCGCCATCGCGCTCGGGGCCCGCCGCGCGGCGGTGCACGTAGCGGCCAACTGGCACTCAGTTGTTCCGGTAGGCAGCGAGGAACACGCGGACTGCGTTGTCGGTGTGGCGCTTGAGGTCGGCTGGTGCGGGAAGCTCGTCGCTGCCGAGCAGCATTGCCTCGTTGAGGGGGGCCGACATGATGAGCCAGTTGAAGTGGGCTGCTGCGAGCGCGGGGTTGTCGAGATGCAATACATCGCGGGCGCCTAGGCGTTCGAAGGCGATGGCGAGAGCCGCGATCGTTCTGCCGGGCCCGCGCTCGTAGAAGGTGCGCCCCAGCGCGGGGAAGCGGCTCGCCTCGCCGACCACGAGCCTTCGCAGCTACAGTATCCGTGGCTGCACTACGCCCTCGAGCAGCCGCCGCGCGAGGTCGCGCAGGTCGGCATCGATGTCCCCGCTGTCGGCGAGGTTAAGAACTTCGTGGTACACCGGGTCGCTGATCTCGTTGACCATGTTGGTCACGATCTCGACGAAGAGGCGCTCTTTGTCGGCGAAGTGCTTGTAGACCGTCTGCTTCGAGACCCTGGCGAGCGCGGCGATCTCGTCCATGCTGGTGCCGAGGTAGCCGTTGTCCAAGAACACGGTCGTGGCGGCCTCGAGGATCGCGCTGTGCTTGCGAGCGGAGCGGCGCTGGTCCTCGGGTGGGCTCTCCTCGTTGTGCACGGCCATGTCGAGAGAATGGTACTAGACGGTCCAGTTCGATACATAGTACTGTACCGTTTAGTTCTAATGCGCCTTCCGAGGAGGTCCCGCTTTGCGACTCGTCGTCATCAACCACCTGACCCTCGACGGCGTGATGCAGGGTCCCGGTCGAACCGATGAGGACACCCGGGGCGGCTTTGGCCACAGTGGATGGGCGACGTCGCGCGGTGGCGAAGTGATGGGGCACGCTGACGAAGCGATGGGGCGCGTACTGGGCGAGCGAATGGGCAGGCCCGATGGCGGGCTCCTGCTCGGTCGGTGGAGCTACGAGTCGATGCTCGCCTCATGGAACGCGCAGGGAGGCCCGTTCAAGGACGCTCTCAACAACGCACCCAAGTACGTCGCCTCTCATAATCCCGCGACGAGACTCGAGTGGCCGAACTCAACCCTGTTGTCCGGCGACATATCCGCCGCGGTGGCGCAGCTCAAGCAAAAGGCGGGGGCGACCTCGTGATCATGGGGAGCGGCCAGCTGATCCGCTCGCTGCTACCGCACGGGCTGATCGACGAGTACCTGCTGGTGATCTACCCGCTCGTCCTCGGCTCGGGCCGGCGCATGTTCGATCACGAGAGCTACCCGGTCCAGCTGCGCCTCGTCGAGAGCATCTCCACCACTGCCGGCGCCATCATCGCCACCTACCAGCCCGAGCGATGACGACAACCACACGCCAGGTTCTCCATGGCCTGGGCTTTCCCGAGTCGACGCGCTGGCACGACGGACGCGTCTGGCTGTGCAACTGGGGCGCCGGCGAGGTGCTCGCCGCGACCAGCGCCGGCGAGCGCGAAGTGATGGCGCACGTGGCTCCGCGCACGATTCCCTTCAGCATCGACTGGCTCCCGGACGGGTCGCTGCTCGTTGTCGACGGGCCCCGGGGACTTCTGCTGCGCCAAGAGCCCGATGGTGCGCTCAGTACGGTCGCGGATCTCACCGGCTTCGGTTCCCCGCCGTTCAACGAGCTGGTCGTCGATGCGACCGGCAACGCGTACGTCAACGGTGGACCGGGAGTCGTCGTGTGCGTCGCGCCGGACGGCACCGTGCGCAAGGTCGCCGACGGCCTGAGCTGGCCCAACGGCATGGCATTGGTCGACGACGGCGCGACACTCGTGGTCGCCGACTCGCACGCTAAGCAGCTCATCGGCTTCGACGTGCAAGGCGACGCGACGCTAGCCTGCCGTCGGGTGTGGGCTGATCTCGAGTGCGCCCCCGACGGCATCTGCGCGGACGCAGACGGCGCGATCTGGGTCGCCACCGTTCCTGGTCAATGCTGTACGAGGGTACGAGAAGGCGGCGACATTCTCGACACCATCTCCGCCGACCGAGGCTGCTTTGCGTGCATGCTCGGCGGCGAAGACGGGCGCACGCTCTTCGTCGCTGCCGCACAATGGCCCGGCATGGAGGCGGCTATGGACGAAGGGCCCGGGCTCACCGGCCAGCTGCTTGTGGCGCCTGATCAACCGGCACCACACGCCGGCCGCCCATAAGCTGCTCCCCGGCGGAAGCCTGGCGGCGGATCATCGCGCTGACACGGAAGCGCGACTCAACAGTACGAGGTGACCGCGCACAGACCACCACCCGCCGATCGACGACGCTCGCCGGCGGCAGCACCGATCGCCATCGCGCCTCGGCGGTCACGACCCGGTGAGCAACTCCGCCTGTGGGTGCCGAGAATCCCGTCCGCCCAGCTCAAGCGACCATCCGGTATTCGTGGATGAGGCCGCCCGGGTGATCGGTTCTTCGTACCCTGGCGAGGTCGATGTCGTCGAGCGGCGCCGGAAGTGAGTCGAGCGGGGACGGCGCACGCTGGTCCTGGGGGCGGTGGTGCGCGTTGTAGTGCTCGACGTACTCGGCGAGCACGGCCTCCAAGTGGCGGCGGCCGAGGATGAGCATCCGGTCGAGGCATTCGCGCCGCAACGTGCCGATGACGCGCTCGCAGATCGCGTTCGCCGAGGTGCTCGGATGGGGGTCTTGATGACCCTCGTATCCTCGGCGGCGAAGACTGCGTCGGAGGAAACGGTGAACTTGGCGTCGCGATCGCGGATGAGGAACTTGTTCGCCTTCGCCTGGTCGGAAAGCCTGTCGGTGCCGAGAATGTCATCCATGGCCTGCGACCAGCACTTTGACGCCTGGACCCGAGCGCGGCGAGCATCCAGCAATGACCCTCTCGTTCCTCTACCTGGCGTTCTGCCGCGCTCTCCAGCTCATCCGACTCGTTGGCCGAAGTGACACCGATCTCGCCGTCGAGATCGTCATGCTGCGCCACGAGGTGGCAGTCCTCAGACGCCAGGTCCACCGACCGGCGCTCAAGCCGGCGGACCGGG
>Ga0209061_1000615_pt1 | contig 80795 bp, 82 predicted proteins | sample Coa_R1_10_FD_187157 | JGI IMG/M metagenome (GOLD analysis project Ga0209061, IMG submission 187157) | Surface soil microbial communities from Centralia Pennsylvania, which are recovering from an underground coalmine fire - Coalmine... | ecosystem: Environmental > Terrestrial > Soil >... | reverse complement strand
GAACCGGTAGCGCGGCCGCAGGCTGGCGGCCCGCTCGAACTGCGGCGCCATCACCCGGCACGGGCCGCACCACCGAGCCCAGAAATCGATCACCGTCAACCCGGGCCGGCCGACAGCCTCGGCGAAGCTCTCATCGGTGAGCTCTTGGATCATCGCGTCCATCGAACACTCCTGTTCATGTCTGAGGGTCGGCCCGGCGGAGCGGGGACCGCCATTGATGTGTGGACTACTACACAACTGTATAGGAGTATAGCGCCGTAGCGCGGTGCTCGCGGTCGATGGGCCCGTGCGCCGCGGCGGGGTTCGCGGTTGTCCGCCACCCCTGCGAACATACGTTCCATGCGGTGGAGCAACCTGAGCATCGAGGCCGAGCGTCGGGCGCGGCTGCCCGGCTACCGCGAGGACGCGGTGGTCCGCCACTTCGAGGCTCCGGGGGCGGTCCGCACCCGCTTCTACGAGGTTCGCGCCCGGTCGATCCTCAACCGCGTGCCGGACGCCTCGCGGGTGCCGTTCCGCTGGACGATCAACGTCTACCGGGGCTGCACCCACGCCTGCGCCTACTGCTTCGCCCGCCCCACCCACCGCTATCTGGAGTTCGACGCCGGACGGGACTTCGAGCGGGAGATCGTCGTCAAGGTCAACGCCCCGGAGCTGCTGCGGGCCGAGCTGGCGCGGCCATCGTGGTCGGGCGAGCACGTGGCGCTGGGCACCAACACCGACCCCTACCAGTGGGTCGAGGGGCGCTACCGGCTCATGGAGGGGATCTGGGAGGCGTTGCGGGACGCCGCCAACCCGTGCTCGGTGCTGACCAAGTCGCCGCTGGTGCTGCGTGACCTGCCGCTGCTGCGCCAGATCGCGGAGCGGACCGAGTTCAGCGCCGCCCTGTCGGTGCCGACGGTGGACGAGCGAGCCTGGCGGGCCACCGAGCCGCACTCGCCCAACCCCCGCGCGCGGCTTGAGGCGGTGGCCGAGCTGACGCGGGCGGGGATCCGCACCGGGGTGCTGATCGCGCCGCTCATGCCGGGGATCAACGACCGGCCCGAGCAGGTGGCGAGGATCCTGGAGCTCGCCTCGGAGGCCGGCGCCGCCCACGTCACCGGGATCGGGCTGCACCTGCGCGGCGAGCTCCGCCAGCTGTGGTTTGCCTGGCTGCAGGCCCACCGGCCCGATCTCTTGCCCGTCTACGAGCGCCTGTACCGAGGCGGGGCCTACCTGCCGATGGCCGAGCGCCGCCGCCTGGCCGCCCTGGTCAGCGGCCCGGAGCACACCCCGAGGGGGCGCTGGCGGGCTTCCGAGTCAGCGCCTCAATCCACCGGCGAGACCGCCGAGCGTCCGGCGGGGGAGAGGGGGCCCGCCGCCGGGGCGGGCGAGAACGGTGAGCAGATAGCGCTGTTTTAGTGAAACGCTCCTCCGACCGCGGTGGTAGGTACGGTGCGGACGCGACGATCGGTGCGGCCCGCGGCGGCGACGCTGGATGGCGACGATGGACGACGACGATCGATACGGTGCGAGCGACATCGGGAAGACCATGAGAAACATGCGCAGACGCCTGCACGAGCGGCCGGACCTCAGTCTGGACCGGATGTTTGAGACCCGCAGCGAGGCCTGGGAGCGGGCCGGGCTGCGCCTCGAGGTCGACCGCCGGGATGTCCGCCGCGCGCGGGGCGCGGTGCTGGTGCTGCTGCCCATGCTGATCGCCGTGCTCGTCATCTACGCCGAGCGCAAGGGGATCTTCGGCCTGCCCCGCAACGGTCAGCACACCGCCGAGGAGACCGCGATCCAATGGACCTCGGTGGTGCTGCTGCTGGCCATCGGCTGGACGCTGGCGCGGATGGTCGGGCGCGCCGCCGGCCCCACCTTCTTCCGACGCATGGACCCCGGCACGGCCGGGACGGTCGGCTTTGTCATCCGCCTGCTGACGATCGCGGTCACGGTGCTGCTCGCGCTCGGGGTGGCCGGGGTCAACACCGGCTCGCTGATCGCCGGCGGCGCCTTCACGGCGGTCGTCCTCGGGCTGGCCGCCCAGCAGACGCTGGGCAACCTGTTCGCCGGCCTGGTGCTGATCACCGCGCGGCCGTTTCGGGTGGGCGAGCGCGTGCGCCTGCAGGCGGGCGCCCTGGGCGGAGTGCTCGAGGGGGTGGTCAGCTCGCTGGGCCTTCTCTACACCACCCTGGCCCGGGGCGAGGACCGCATCATGATCCCCAACACGGGCGTGCTGTCCGCCGTCGTGGTGCCGGTGCGCGAGCCCAGCCCGGTCGATGTGCGCGTGCGGCTCAGCTCCGGCATTCGCGTGGTGCAGGTCCAGGAGCTGCTCGATGAGCAGGTCTCCACCCCCACCCGCAGCCCGGCCACCGTGCTGCTGCAGGAGATCGACGGCGACGAGCTCGTGATCAAGGTCCAGGCCACGCCCGAGCGCGCCGATGACGGGGCCAAGCTGGCCGACGAGATCATCAACGCGCTGGCCACCGTCACCGGCAGCCACGAGGTCGTCCGCCAGTAGGCGGGTCGCCTGGAGGCGGTCGGCTCCGGCCCGAGGCCGGGCCAGGGCCTCACAGCGCGGCCCGCTGGGGGGAGCGAGCGCTCTCAGCCGGGCAGGGGGAGCGCTCAGGGCCCGGGCCGGTCGAGGGCTCAGACCGGCCGCGGAAACCCCGAGCCGCGCAGCTGCCAGCGCTGCGGCAGCGCGAACGCGTGCCGGACCGGCCCCGGTCCGCCCGCGTGCAGCCTGACCACCTCGCGCCCGAAGGGGGCGAAGGTGATCGGAATCATCTTGAACACGCCCAGCCCCAGCGGGATCCCGATCACGGTGACGATCAGCAGCACGCCGACAATCAGGTGCACCAGCGCCAGCCACCACCCGGCGAGCACGATCCAGACGACGTTGCCGATCGCGTTCAGCTCAGGGGCCGCCGGCTGCGGGCGCTTGACCAGCGCGCGCCCGAACGGCCAGAGCGCGAACTCGGCGATCTTCAGCGACTGCCAGGCGAACGGGATGCCGATCAGCGACAGCAGCAGGCCGAGGCTGACCAGCACCCACAGGATGGCCAGCCATACCCCGGCGAACACGAACCAGATTGCGTTGAGCGCGAGCCTCATGCCCGAGGGATGCCCGCGCCCGGGCTCCAGTCACCCGCGCCCGTAAGAGTGGAGACCGCCGCCGCCCGCGCCTCAGCCCTTGCCGGACACGATCTCCCACGCCCGCCTGAGCTTGTCCGACAGCGAACCCCGGCCGCCGTCCGCCGGGTTGGCGGACAGCGCCGCCGGGTTGGCCGAGGGCTCGGGCAAATGCTCCGCCTGCGCCTGGCTGAGCTTCAGCACCACCCCCCGCTCATAGATGCTGTCCACCTGCTCGGCATCCACGAACCGGTGGCCGTGGGGCCCCAGGTGCGTCTCGATGATGATCCCGTCGAAGACGTCCTCCTCCTCGGCCGCGAGCACGCCCGTGAGCTTGCCGACCTCCTGCTCGTCGGCGCTGTAGACGGGCATGCCTCGGCTCAGCACCAGATAGGAGGCGGGCGGCCCGAGATCCACACGGTCGAGCATAGCCGTGCCCGACCGCCGAGCGGCGGAGTCATCGGGTGCAGGAGGGCAGGCGGATGGGCGGCCGCGGCGGGGGGCTTGATCGCTGCCGCGGCGGCGGAGAACAATGCGGCGGGGATGGGCACGAGCATCGAGCAGCTCGCCGAGGTCTACGCGCGCTTTGCCGCACGTGAGGCGCGCGGGCGCTCGCCGCTGTATGAGGAGCTGGCGCGCGGGCTGGCCGCAGACCGGGAGCTCCTTCGGCTGCTTGTCGAGCTGCCGGCGCCCAAGCAGCAACCGAACCTGCTGTTTGCCGCGGTGCGATACCTGTGTGGGGTCGCGCAGGACTGGCCGCAGTTCCGCGGCTGGGTGCTCGAGCGGTCCGAGCAGATCCTCGCCCTCATCCAGGCTCGTCGCACACAGACAAACGAACCGGCGCGGTGTGCCACGCTGCTTCCCCTCCTGGCCCAGCTCCCGCAGCCGCTGGCGCTGCTGGAGGTGGGTGCCGCGGCCGGTCTCTGCCTGCTTCCGGACCTCTACGCGTACGACTTCGATGGTCACCAGGTGTCCGCCTCCCGCTCGACCGGCGTTGAGCCACCCACGTTTGTCTGCCGGGTCAACCGGCTGACGCCGCTGCCCGCCCGCAATCTCGAGGTGGCTTGGCGTGCCGGATTGGATCTGGACCCGATCAACATCCGCGACGAGGCTCAGGTCAGGTGGCTGGAGGCGCTTCTGTGGCCCGGCGAGGGTCGCCGCCTGGAGCTCCTGCGGGCCGCCCTCCGGGTGGCTGAGCGCGAGGCGCCCAGGGTCGTGCAGGGCGACCTGCGGACCGATCTGCGGGCGCTGGCCTCCCAGGCACCTGAGACGGCGACACTCGTCGTCTTTCACACCGCCGTGCTCGCGTATGTCCCAGATCCGGCTGAGCGGGCTGCGTTTGCGCGCAGCGTCGGCTCGCTGGACGCGGTATGGGTGGCCAACGAGGCCCCCGGGCTGATCGACGGATCGAGCCCGCCCGAGCACCCCTGGCCGTCCGGGTTCGACCCCTTCCTGCTCACCTGCGACCGGCGTCCGGTCGCCTGGACCGAACCCCACGGTGCGAGCATCCACTGGATTGGGAGCTGACCGCGGCGGCTCGGCTAGCGCCTGTGCCGCTGGGCGGCGGCCAGCGAGCTGGCCACCCGCTCGCCGCCCAGCCAGCGGCTGAGGGTGGCGGCGGTGGCGGGCGCCAGGCCGGCGAACGCCGCGCCCAGGCGCAGGCCGAGCGGCGCCACCTCGACCTCCGCCCGGTTGCCCGTGATCGCCCCGAGCACCGCCCGGGCCACGTCCTCGGGCGCGCGTGTGCCCACGCCGGGCGGCAGCCGCACGCCCGCCTGGGCGAACATTCCCGCCTCCCGGATGAAGCCGGGCAGCACGACCGAGACGCCGACCCCGTGCGGGCGCAGGTCCTGGCGCAGGGCGTGGGCGAAGCCGCGCAGGCCGAACTTGGTCGCCGAGTAGATCGAGGAGGCGGGGGAGGCGGCCTTGCCCGCCAGCGAGGAGATGAGCACGACATGGCCCTCGCGGCGGGCGATCATCCCCGGCACGAGCGCCCGGGTGAGGGCGACCGGCGCGCGCAGGTTGACCTCCAGCATGCGGTCGATCTCCTCCTGCTCGAGCTCCACCAGCCAGCCGGAGGCGGGCAGCGCCGCGTTGGCCACCAGCACGTCGATCTCCCCCGCCTCGGCCACCAACCGCTCCAGCTCGGACCGGTGGGCGAGGTCACACACCACCGCCCGTGCCCGCAGCCGCCGCGCCAGCGGCTCGAGCACCTCGGCGCGGCGGCCGCTCAGCACCAGGCTGGCGCCGTGCGCGGCGAACGCCTCGGCGATCGCGCCACCCAGGCCGCCGGTCGCGCCGGTGATCAGCACCCTGCCATCGAGCAACGCCACGGCGCCAGTGTATGGGCGGCCCTGGTCGACCGCACGGGCGGGCACCCGGCCGCGTCCGAAGGCGCCGGCCGCCGCGCCGGGGCGGCGCGGCATGCGCGCCGGGCTGCCCGGGCATACTGCGCGGGTGGCCCGCGCCGCGGTGATTGCCATCTTCGGCCCCACCGGGGTGGGGAAGACCGAGGTGGCGATCGCGCTCGCGCAACGGCTGCGGGAGCTGGGGGAGCGGCCGGTGGCGGTGTCCGCCGACGCGCTGCAGGTCTACCAGGGGCTCGAGCGGCTGACCGGCGCCGCCACCGCGGCCGAACGGGCGCGGCTCGAGCACCGGCTGATCTCGCTGATCCCGATCGACGCCACGTTCAGCGCCGGCCACTACGCCGAGCTCGCCCACGCGGAGATCGACGAGCTGCTGGCGGGCGGACACCGCCCGCTGGTGGTGGGGGGCACCGGCCTCTACCTGCGCGCCGCGCTGACCGAGCTCAGCCTGCGCCCGCCCCCGCCCGAGGGAGCGCGCGAGCGGTGGCTGGCGGAGCTCGAGCGGCGGGGGCCGCAGGCGCTGCACGCGGAGCTCGCCCGGCGGGCGCCGTGGGCGGCCGCTGAGATCGCATCCGGCGATCGGCAGCGGATCGTGCGTGCGCTTGAGCTGCTGGAGGCCGGTGAGCTCGAGCCGCCGAGCGGGCAGTCGGAGCTGTGGACGGACACCGTGCGTCACCCCACCCTGCTGGCCGGCCTGGTGATGGAGCGCGCCGCGCTCTACGCGCGGATCGAGGCCCGGGTTGAGCGGATGGTGGCGGCGGGCGCCCAGGACGAGGTGCGCCGCGCGGCCGCCGCCGGGGCGTCTCCGACCGCGCGCAAGGCGCTCGGGTTCGAGGAGCTGCTGATTGGCGACATCGAGGCGATGAAGCGCCGTACACGCAACTACGCCCGCCGCCAGCTCACCTGGATGCGCAAGCTGGCCGGGGTGGAGGTGATCGACGTGACCGACAGCCCCCCGGAGACGGTGGCGGAGAGGATCGTCGAGCTGTGGCTGGCCGGGCGGGGGACGGGAGGGTGAGGGGCGGCGGGGTGATGGGTCTTGGCCCGGGCAACCCGTGACATCAGATTGAGACAACGGCGCAGCGGGCCAAGCGGGGGCGGCGCGACGGAGAGCGCCCTACGGCAGCGGCGTGAGCGGGTAGGCGAGGACCGCGGCCGCCACGAGCAGGCCGAGCCACAGGCAGAGCAGTCGCCGGTGGGAGCGGATCGCCGGCAGCAGCCAGGCCACCGCCGCATACAGGCCCGGCATCACGACCACCATGTAGTACAGGTAGCTGGTGCGGGCGAGGGCGAGGCTGAAGAGCACGAACGGCAGGTAGGTCCCGGCCACCCAGGCCACCGCCAGCGCCGCCAGCGGGGCGGCGGCGGCGGCGTGGGGCGGGCGCTCGCGGGTGGGTGCGACCGGGCTGGATGGGGAGGGGGCTGGAGGGGGCCCGGCCGGAGCGCTCCGGGCCGGCGGAGCGTGGACGGTGGCCACCCGGAAGGCGGCCAGCGCCAGCGCGGGCAGCGCCAGCAAGAGGATCGGGGGACTGATCAGCCCGAGGAAGTGCACGGCGGGGTGGATGTGCTCGAGCCCCGGCGCCGGCCGGGCCGGGTTGATGTTCAGGTAGACGATCGGCTTGTAGTCCACCAGCCAGCCCCACGGGTCTGAGGCGATCCCGTGCGGGCCGCCGGGGCTGGTCTGGGCGGCGGCGTAGGTGATGATGTGGTGGATCTCTCCCCACACGCCGCCGGTGACCAGGTGGCGGGCCACCGGGTCATACGGGGGCGCGAAGTGCTCGAGCCCGGCCAGCAGGGCGAGGAACGTGAGGGCGGCGGCCGCGCCGGCACCCGCCAGGCGCCGAACGGGCGGGCCGGTCGGCCCGCGCCCCCAGCGCCAGAGGAGCGCCTCGTAGAGCACGAGCGCGATCAGCACCTCGCCGGCCACCAGCTTGGCGCACAGCCCCACGCCGATCAGCACGCCGGCCACCAGCGGCCGCCGTCGCAGGTACAGCGCCGCCGCCCACACCATCGCCGCCAGCGCGTAGATGTCGAGCGTGGCGATGCGCCCGTGCACGATCATCAGGTTGTCGGCGGCCATCAGCCCGGCGGCGGCCACCGCCACCCAGCGGCCGGCGCCGGCGGCGCGGACGAGCGCGAACATGCCGAGGATCGCCAGCGAGCCCATCACCAGGCTGCCCAGCCGCCAGGCCAGCGGACGGTCCCCGAGCAGCTCGATCGAGCCGGCGATGATCAGCTTGGCCAGCGGCGTGTGCTCGGCGTTCGGGTCCACCCCCAACGGCGCGCCCGCGTACGGCGAACCGGGCGGCGGGTGGATCCCGGCGATCACCCGGGCGGCGTTCACGTAGTAGCGCTCGTCGAAGATGAGCACGTGGTCTGTCCCCCGCCGGCAGGGCTGATGGCAGGGGGCATCCAGCCAGGCGGCGCGCGCGGCCAGCGACACGAGCGAGATCGCGGCCAGCGCCAGCCACGGCAACGCGGCCCGCCGCCGGGCGAGCCACGCCCACCGCCGCCGGGCGAGCCAAGCCCACCGCAGCGCGCTGCGCAGCCGCCGCCGCCACCGCGCGCCCCCAAACGGGAGCGCGCGGGCGCTGAGCGGCTGGCGCGTGAGGATCACCGGCGTCCATGATCACGCACGCCGGCGGCCGCGGGCGCCCGGCCGGTCATCCTCTGAGGGTGCCTCAGCCGCCCATCAGCCACAGTAGGAAGCCGGCCAGCACCCCGCACAGCGCCACCGCCGCGGCCATCGCCGCGGTGACGCGCAGCGAGAAGGCGCGCACGACCATCGCCATCGAGGCCAGGCTGATCGCCGGCAGCGTGATCAGCAGCGTGCCCAGCATGGCCGCGCTCAGCCCGGCGGCCGCCAGGTCCTGGAGGATCGGGATCTCGCCCGCGGTGGGCAGCACGACCAGCGTGCCCAGCGCCGCCGCCGCCAGCACGGACGGGATCACCCAGTGCGCCGCCCCGGCGTCCAGCGGAAACAGCCAGCCGCGGAACAGGCCGAGCAGGAGGACCATCACCACGTAGACCGGCACCAGGCTGACAGCCAGGCCGAGCAACGCGCGGGCGAAGCGCCGCGGCGCCGCGCGCAGCTCGACCGCCGGGGGCGGCGGAAGCGTGACCTCGCCGGCGGGTTCGCGGTCGGCCAGGCGGGCGACCAGCGCCGTGGCCCCGAACACGAGCACGATCCCGATCACGATCCGCACCACCACCCACTGCCAGGGGGCGACGATCGCCAGGAAGGCGAGCACCGCCGGGTTGAGCGTCGGATTGCCGATCCAGTAGGCCAGCGCCCCCGAGGTGGATGCGCCGTCGCGGCGCAGGGTGGAGGCGATCGGCGCCGTGCAGCACGTGCACATCAGCGACGGCAGCGACAGCAGCCCACCGGCCAGCGAGCCGCCGCGGCGGCGGGCGAGCAGCCGCAACAGCCAGCCGCGGGGGATGAGCGCCTGGACGGCGGCGGCGATCCCCAGCGCGGCCACGAACCCCGCCCACACGTCGGTGGCGTAGGCGCGGGCGAACGTCCAGGCGCGCGCGAGCGAGGGCGCCGAGCCGGGGGCTCCCGCCTTGTCCAGCAGATCCTTGCCGCTCCAGGTGCGGGTGCTCAGCAGGTGGCTGAGCTTATGCGCGTACGGCGACCACTTCGCCCACCACAGCAGCAGGCCGGAGATGACCAGGAAGGCGAGCAGTCCGAGCAGCGCGGGGGTGAGATCGCGGCGCCAGCGCGCCGAGGGCACAACCGAGGCTTCCATGAAGGCTCCTTGGGTTGAACGAACAATGACGCCGCCCAGACCGGGCGGCCGGGAGGGTGGGCGCTCAGCGTCGACTCATGGCGCCACCTCCCCGTCGTTCGAACCACAGGCCATCGGCGCTCAGTGTTACCCACAATCCCCTCGCGTGCCCCGCGCCCGCCGCCGGGGCGCTCGCGCTGCGATGACGCCATACACTGCGCCGCCGTGGAGTTTGAGAAATGGCAGGCGCTCGGCAACGACTACGTGATCCTCGAGGAGGACCGGCTCCCGTTCGAGCTCACCCCCGAGCGGATCCGCGCCATCTGCGCCCCCCACACGGGCGTGGGCTCGGACGGCATCCTGCTGCTCTCGCCCTCCGCCGAGGCGGGCTTCCTGGCCCGCCTGCGCATCTTCAACCCGGACGGCTCGGAGGCGGAGGTTTCAGGCAACGGGGCGCGCGAGGCGGCGCTCTACATGCGCCGCCGAGGGTGGGCGCAGACCGACAGCTTCTCGATTCAGACCGCCGCCGGGGAGCTGCGCCCGCGCATCACCTCGCCCACCACCTGCACGATCGACATGGGACGGGCGCGGCTGCGCAGCGACGACTATCCGTCCGGCCCCGAGGACGGCGCCGGCGAGCTGACCGCCGGCGGGCGCTCCTGGCGCTTTCAGCACGTCCAGGTGGGCAACCCGCAGTGCGCGATCAGGCTTGAGGATGAGGCCGAGCTGGAGGCGCTCGACCTGCCCACGATCGGGCCGCCGATCGAGCGCCATGCGCTGTTTCCGCACCGCACGAACGTCTCCTGGTATGTCGTGCGCGCGCCCGACCGGATCCGCGCGCGGGTGTTCGAGCGGGGCGCGGGCGAGACGAGCGCCAGCGGGACCGGAGCCAGCGGGGCGGCGGTCGCCCACGTGCTGCACGGCGGCGACTCGCCGGTGACCGTGGTGCTCGACGGGGGCGAGCTCGAGGTGGAGGTGGGGGAGGACCTGCACGTGAACCTCACCGGCTGGGCGCGCCCCGTCTACCGGGGCACGCTGGCCGAGGAGCTGATCGCGGAGCTCGATGCGCGCTAGCCGACGCCTGGAGCGGATCCCGCCCTACCTGTTCGCCGAGCTCGAGCGCAAGGTGGCGGCCAAGCGCGCCGCCGGGATCGACGTGATCAGCCTGGGCATCGGCGACCCCGACACGCCCACCTTCGAGCCGATCGTGGCCGCCGGCCAGCGCGCGCTGGCCGATCCCTCCACCCACACCTATCCGAGCAACCGGGGCCGGAGCGAGTTTCGCCGGGCGGTGGCCGACTTCTACGCCCGCCGGTTCGGCGTGACGCTCGACCCGGAGACCGAGGTGATGGCGGCGATCGGCGCCAAGGAGTGCATCTTCAACCTCAACCTGGCCTTCCTCGATCCCGGCGACGTGGCGCTGGCCGCCGACCCCGGCTATCCGGTGTACACCGGCGGGCCGCTGATGGCCGGGGCGGAGCCGGTGCTGATGCCGCTGCTGCCCGAGCGCGACTTCGCCCCCGACCTGGAGGCGATCCCCGCCCAGGCGCTCGAGCGCGCCCGGCTGATGTTCCTCAACTACCCCAACAACCCGACCGGCGCGGTGGTGGCCCCCGGGCTGTTTGAGCGGGTGGTGGAGCTGGCCCGCGAACACGACATCCTGGTGGTGCACGACAACGCCTACAGCGAGACCACCTACGACGGCTACGTGGCGCCCTCGTTTCTGCAGACCCCCGGCGCCAAAGAGGTGGGGGTGGAGGTGTTCTCGCTCTCCAAGGGCTACAACATGACCGGGTGGCGGTGCGCGGCGATCGTCGGCAACGCCCAGGCGATCGAGCACTACTGGCGGCTGAAGTCAAACATCGACTCGGGGCTGTTTGAGGCCGTGCAGCTGGCCGGGGCGGCCGCGCTCGGACCCGAGCTCGACATCCACGTCCGGGGGATGAACGCGGTCTACGCCCGCCGCCGGGATCTGGTGTGCGACGCCCTGGCCGAGGCCGGGGTGGAGGTCCGTCGCCCCCGGGGGACGATCTACGTGTGGGCGCCGGTGCCGGACGGCTTCGCCTCCGCCGCCGCCTACTGCGAGCACGTGCTCGAGCGGGCGGCGGTGGTGATCTCCCCCGGGGACGCCTACGGCCCCAGCGGGGCCGGCTTCTTCCGGATCTCGCTCACCACCCCCGAGGAGCGGCTGCTGGAGGCGGTGGAGCGGCTGCGGGCACTCTGAGGGCGGGGGCCCTGCGAGGGCCGGGCGGTGCTCGTGTGGGGCGAAGCGGGGGGCCCTGTGGAGGCCGGGCGGCGGCCTTCGGCGGCCGGCGCGCGGGCTACCATCAGCCGCGTGCAGCGCAGTCGGCACGGGCGCGCCACGGCGTCCGCCTCCTCGGCCAGCGGCCAGCGTCGCGGGGGCCGCGCCCGCCAGCGCGCCTTCCTGATCGCCGTCGGGCCCGACGAGCAGTCGGTCGAGCTCGGCGAGCTGCGCGAGCTGCTGCGCACCGCCGGCGTGGCCACGGTGGGCGAGCTCGTCCAGCGCCGCGAGCACCCGCACCCCAACACGTATCTGGGCGCCGGCAAGCTCGAGCAGCTGGGCGAGGCGCTGCGCGCCGCCGACGCCAACCTGGTCGCCTGCGACGATGAGCTCACCCCCCGCCAGGAGCGCAACCTGGAGACGGCGCTGGGGGTGCCGGTGATCGATCGCACGGCGATCATCCTCGACATCTTCGCCGCCCACGCGCACACCGCCGAGGGCAAGCTGCAGGTGGAGCTCGCCCAGCTGGAGTACAACCTGGCCAGGATGCGGGGCCTGTGGTCGCACCTGGAGCGGCTGGGGGGCGGGATCGGCACCCGCGGGCCGGGGGAGACGCAGATCGAGACCGACCGCCGGCTGGCCCGCGACCGGATCTCCTCGCTGAAGCGCAAGCTGTCGGACGTGCGCTCGCACCGGGCGGTGATGCGGGCCGAGCGCGAGCGCGCGCACCTGCCGCGCCTGGCGCTGGCCGGCTACACCAACGCCGGCAAGTCGACCCTGCTCAACGCGCTGACCGACGCCGGCGTCGGCGTCGGCGAGCGGCTGTTTCACACGCTCGACCCCACCACCCGCCTGCTGCGCACCGACGGGCGCAGCTACCTGCTCACCGACACGGTCGGCTTCATCCGCAAGCTGCCCCACCAGCTGGTGGACGCGTTCGGGGCCACGCTGGAGGAGACGCGCCGGGCGGACCTGATCCTGCACGTGGCCGACGGGTCGGCGGGCGAGGAGCGGCTGGCGGGCATGATCGGCGCCGTCCAGGACGTCCTGCACGAGATCGGCGCCGACGAGCTGCCGCAGCTGCTGGTGTTAGCCAAGGCCGACCTGATCGACGCCGAGCGCCGGGCCGAGCTGGCGCGCCGCCACCCGCGCTCCGTGCTGGTCTCCGCCCACACCGGGGAGGGGCTGGAGGCGCTGGTGGCCCGGATCGAGCGGGAGTTCGCCCGCCGGCTGCGCGACGTGGAGCTGCTGATCCCCTACGGGGAGGGCGGCCAGCTGGCCGAGCTGCACGAGCTGTCGGGCGAGCTCGAGCGCGAGGAGACCGGCGAGGGGGTGCGGGTCAGGGCGCGCCTGCCCGCCGCCGTGGCCGCCCGCTACGCCCGCTACGCGCTCGACGGCCGGTGAGCCGCCTGCGCGTTCGGCGGCTGCACCCGGCCGCCCGCCTGCCCACCCGCGCCTACGCCGGCGACGCCGGGCTCGACCTGTATGCGCTCGAGGGCGCCACGCTGGGGCCCGGCGAGCGGGCGGCGGTGCGCACCGGCGTGGCGGTCGAGATCCCGGCCGGCCAGGCGGGGCTGGTGCTGCCCCGCTCCGGGCTGGCCGCCCGGCACGGGATCGCCCTGGTCAACGCGCCCGGCCTGATCGACTCCGGCTACCGGGGCGAGCTGCGCGTGCTGCTGCTCAACACCGACCGGCGCTCGAGCTTCGCGCTGGCCGCCGGCGAGCGGATCGCCCAGCTGGTGCTGATCGACGTGCACAGCCCGACCGTCACCGAGGTCGAGGAGCTGGCGCGCTCAGAGCGCGGGGAGGGGGGGTTCGGCTCCAGCGGCTAGCAGCCCCTAGGAGGTGATCACCCGGCTGGGCGGGATCAGGCCGTGGTCGGCCAGAAACCGGCTGGCCACCCCGGCCGGGGTCTCGCCGGACAGATCCACCAGCGCGTTCAGCTCGCGCATCACCGGCAGCGTGAGCAGCGCGCTCACGCGGTCGATCGTCTGGGCGAACACCGGCCCCTCCTCCTCCAGCGTGCGGGCGGAGGTCACCGGCACCACGTTGCCGATCCCGAACACCACCTTGGGGTCGGCCAGCACCACGTAGTTGCCGGTGGTCAGCTCCCCGTCGGTGGTGTTCACGTAGGCGGCCTGCACGCTGTCCTGGTCCAGCGCCTTGTACTGGTCGCCGATCACGATCGAGCGGTAGGCGGCGGGGGCGAAGCCGTAGGCCTGCTCGAGCGCCGGCAGCCCCTCGCTGGGCGCCTGCTGAAACTGCGGGCCGGGAGGGCCGCCGAGCGTGAGCTCGGCCGCCACCTTGACCAGGCTGCGGATCGTGCGCAGGCCGTTCTGCTGGGCGTAGACGTCGGTCACCGCGATCCCCGCCGTGTCGCTGAAAGGGGTGGGGTCGAGCAGCTCCAGGCCGTGGCGGAACGCGAAGTTCTGCGCCGCCGTGTAGGCCGCGTTCAGGGTGGTGTAGGAGCGCTTCTGGCCCGCGATCTGGGAGTTCCACACGTTCAGGTACTCGGGGTACAGAAACAGCCCGCTGTGCAGCTGCTGCAGGCGCACCTGGTCGGGGCCGATGTTCTGGTTGAGCGACACCGTGAACCCCTGCGCCTGCAGCGCCTGGTAGTAGAGCTGGCCGAGCAGGAACTGCTCGGTGTAGTTCTTGTCGCCGATCGTCACCGGCGGCCTGCCGCTGCCGGGCAGCGCCGGCGTGCTCGTGGTGGTGGTGGTGGTCGTGGTGGTGGTGGAGGTGGCGCTTGAGCTGGCGGTCGTGGTGGGCGCCGCCGCACTGGGGCGCGGGGAGGACCCGCAGCCGGCCAGCGCCAACAGCGCCACCAGCGCCGCGAGCGGCGTGAGCAGGCGAGCGATCAGGTGCGGGCGGGGCATGCGCAAGGGCCCAGGGACGCCAGCCATCGTAGCTACAGCCCCGCGGCGCGCCGGGCATCCAGGTGGGCGGCCTCCTCCAGGCGGTCATCGAGCGGCGCCAGCGGCTCATCGAGCCCGAGCGCGGCGGCGATCAGCCAGTCGGCCAGCCAGGCGTTCTTGGGCAGCAGCGGCCCGTGCAGGTAGGTGCCGATCACCCCGTCGGCGCGGGCGCCCTCACCGCCGTCGCGCCCGTTGTTGCCGTGCCCCCTCAGCACCCGCCCGAGCGGCCGGGTGCCGGGTCCCAGATACGTGCGCCCCCCGTGGTTCTCAAACCCGGCCAGCACGCGCCGCCGGCCGGGCTCGAGCTCCACCTCGATGGCCACGTTGCCGATCAGCCGCGGCCCGGGCTCGCGCACCGTGCGGGCGTCGATCAGCCCCAGGCCGGGCAGCGTCTCGCCCGGCAGCTCGTAGGAGTGGCCGAGCAGCTGGTAGCCGCCGCACACCGCCACCAGCAGCGCGCCGCCGGCCACCGCCTGGCGCAGGGCGTCGGCCTTGAGCTCGGCCAAATCGTGCGCGCAGCGCTTCTGGTCGCGGTCCTGGCCGCCGCCGATGTAGAACAGCTCGGCCGCCTCGGCGTCCAGCCGCTCGCCCAGCGTCGAGCGGCGCAGCTCAAAGCCGATGCCCCGCCAGCGGCAGCGCCGCTCCAGCATGAGCAGGTTGCCGCGGTCGGCGTAGATGTTCATCAGCTCGGGGTAGAGGGCGCACACCCGCAGCCGCCGCTCAGCCATCCGCGCGCACCCCCGCGGGCGGCCGCTCGGCCACCACCACCAGGCTGCCGACGTGATCGGCGGTGGCGCGCACGCGGCGGCGGGCGCTGGGCTGAAGGCCGGCTGCGCGCAGCTCGCGCTCGAGCTGGACGGCGGCCAGACGATCCAGCCGCACCCGGTCCTGGCGGGCGGTGCGCCGGCCGGCGGCGTCGATCCGCTCGCGCAGGCGCTCGAGCACAAAGCCGCCGGCGGTGGCGCGCACCGCGGTCGGCTGGCTGCAGTACACGACGCCGTCGAGCTCGCGCAGATCCGGGGTGGGAGGCGCCACCCCGTCGGCGATGTCGAAGCACTCCAGGCGCTCGCTGATCGCGATCGCCAGCGCACCCCCCGGCCTGAGGTGGCGCGCGGCGGCGGCCAAAAAGCGCCCCCGCCCGCCGGCGCCGCCGAGCAGCTGGATGGTCTGCATGGGGACGATGATCAGCGCGAAGCGCTCGCCCAGCTCGAGCGCCCGGGCATCCATCCGCACCGGGCGGACCGCCAGCCGCTGGGCCCGGCGGGCGAGCTCGGCCACCAGCACCGGGTCGTGGTCAAGCGCGGTCAGTCGGTGGCCGCGGCGGGCCAGATCGAGCGTCACCCGGCCGCTGCCGGCGCCCACGTCGAGCACCGGGTCGCCGAACCGGGCGGCCAGCTCCCGCCACAGCGGCAGATCGGCGGCGTAGGCGCCGCACTCCAACTCATGCCAAATCACGTGCTCGCGCTCGGCCGCGATCATCCTCGCGCCCGCTCCCAGTAGTGGCGGATGTGGCCGCCGCGGGCCAGCAGCGCCTGCAGCTCGAGCAGCGCCGTGTAGGTGGGCAGCACGAACAGCCGGCCCGCGCCGGCCCGCTCGAGCGCCCGCCGCAGCGCGGCCTCAAGCGCGGGGATCACCTCGAGCCGGTCGACCGGCACGCCGGCGTACTTGAGGCGGAGGGCCAGCTCGGCCGCCCGGGTGCCGGCGCAGGTCAGATGGCGCACGTGGCCGGCCAGCAGCTCGAAGTCGGCGTCCCACACCCAGGAGATGTCGCGCCCATCGGCGGTGCGGTCGTTGAGCACCGCCAGCAGCTCGAGCTCGCCCGGCTCGAGCGCCAGCGTGCGCAGGATCTCGTTCGCCCCGGCCGGGTTCTTGACCAGCAGGATCTGCAGCTGGACCGGGCCGACCGCCACCGTCTCCGCCCGCCCGAAGGCGGCCGCCACCGACCCCAGCCCGGCCGCCACCGTGGGCAGGTCGACCGACAGCTGCAGGCACAGGGCGGCGGCTCCGAGCGCGTTGTAGACGTTGTAGAGCCCGGGGAGGGGGAGCGTGACCGGGATCTCCCCCTGCGGCGTGCGCAGGACAAACGACGAGCTGCGGGTGCCGGCCAGCTCGATCCGCTCGGCCGCCACCGCGGGCGCCGGCCGCCGGCGCCCGCAGCCCGGGCAGCGGTAGCGGCCCAGGTGGCCGAGGTAGATCGTCTCGTAGGCGTAGGGGGTGCCGCAGCGCCGGCAGTGCTTGGAGTCGGCGGCGTGCTGCATCTCGGGCAGCGCCACGTCCGGGTCCTCCACGCCGAAGTAGCACACGCGCTCGCGCTCGCGCCCCAGATCGGCGATCAGCGGGTCGTCGGCGTTGAGCGCCAGCGCCGCCCCGGGCAGCGCCGCCACCACCGCCGCCCAGCGGTCGGCGATCGTCTCCAGCTCGCCGTAGCGGTCGAGCTGGTCGCGGAACAGGTTGCCGAGCAGCAGCGCCCGCGGGCGCAGCTGGACGGCCAGGCGGTCAAGCCAGAACTCATCCACCTCAAACAGTCCGAGCTCACCCTGCAGCCGGTGGTTGCGCACCGCCGACAGCAGCGCCGCCGCCACCCCGCCGGCCATGTTCGCCCCGGCCCGGTTGTGGACGCTGGGGATGCCCGCCCGGTCGAGGATCGCGGCCACCATGGCGGCGGTGGTGGTCTTGCCGTTGGTGGCCGAGATCACCGCCGTGCCCTGCGGCAGCCGCGCCGCCAGGGCGGCGATCGCGTCCGGCTCGAGCCGCAGCAGCAGCTTGCCGGGCAGGCTGGTGCCGCCGCGGCCGGCCCGGCGGCTGAGCGCGCCCACCCCGCGCGCCAGGGCGAGCTTGGCCGACAGCAGCGCCCCGCTCATCCGGGCCCTCCGGCCGGACCGGGCACCAGCACCCGCACGGCGGCGGGCCGCACCCGCACCGTGGCCGGCAGCTCGGCGATCGGATCCCCGTCGGCATACAGCGTGAACGGGCGGTCGGCGGCGATGCGCACCGTGTGCGCGCGCTCGACCGAGACGGCGGGATCGTGCACGTGGCGGCCGGCGAACACGCCGGGCAGCAGGCGCAGGAAGCGCAGCTTCGACACCTGCCGGCAGAGCACCACGTCCAGGCGGCCGTCGTCGAGCTCGGCGGCGGGGGCGAGCAGCATCCCTCCGCCGTAGGCGCGGGAGTTGGCCGCCGCCACCGTGTAGCCGACCAGCGTGCGCGTGCGCTGGTCATCGAGCGTGACCGTGAAGGTGGCCGGCCGCCAGGTGGCCAGCGCCCGCAGTGCGCCGTAGGTGTAGACCAGGTTGCCGCGCACAAGGCGCGTGCGGTTGGCGATGCGGTTGGCCTCGGAGTCAAACCCGCAGCTGGCGATGCCGACGAACGGCCGTCCCTGAACCTCGCCCAGATCGATCGGCCGCGCCGTGCCGGCGGCCAGCACGGCGCAGGCGGCCACCGGGTCGAGCGGGATCCCGAGCACGCGGGCCAGGTCGTTGCCCCGCCCGCCGGGGAGGATGCCCAGGATGGCGCCGGTGTCCGCGAGCGCGCCGGCCACCGCGCCGATCAGCCCGTCGCCGCCGAAGGCGACGGCGGTCTCACCGCCGGCGGCGGCCGCCCGGGCCAGCTCGGCGGCGTGCTCAAGGCCGCGGGTGCGCTCGACGCGGTGGGGGAGGCCGTGGCGGGTGAGCGCCTGCCCGACCGCGCCCAGCAGCCGTCCGGCCCGACCGCCGCCGGCGGCCGGGTTGACGATCAGCGCGATCGCTCGCCGCCCCCGCCCGGGCGGCGGCTGCTGGCCGGCGGCGTTCATCCCGCCACCACCAGGCTGTGCAGGTCGGCGGCCACCGCCACCGGCGCGGGATCGCGGGCGGCCTCGGCCTCCGCCCGGGTGCACACGCCGCTCAGCACCAGCGCCCCGTCCAAACCGGCGGCCGCGGCGCCGGCCAGGTCGGCGTCGATCCGGTCGCCGATCACCAGCGCGCGGCCGTCCCCCAGCCGCTCGAGCGCGGTGCGGAAGATCCGCACCTCGGGCTTGCCCACGCTCAGCGCGGTGGCGCCGGTGGCGTACTCCACCGCCGCCACCAGCGCGCCGGTGCCCGGCCACAGGCCGTCGGCGCGGGGGAACGTGCGGTCGCGGTCGACCGCCACCAGCTCGGCGCCGGCCAGCACCGCCCGCACCGCGTCGCGCAGCTCGCCGTAGTTGAAGGCGTCATGGCCGGCCACCACCACCAGGTTCGCCTGGGCGGCACGGCGGGTGCCATTGACGATCCGATGGCCGGCGTCGGCCACGTGGCGAAAGACGGCCGGCGAGCCGATCACGTACGCATCGGCCCGGTCGCGCTCGGCCAGCAGGTGCTGGAGCGCGGCGCCGCCGGTGACCACCTCCTCCAGCGAGGCCCGCATCCCCGCCGCCCACAGCTTGCGCACGTACTCCTCCGGGCTGCGGCGCGAGTTGTTGGTCAGGAAGCTGAGCCGCTTGCCCGCCGCCCGCAGCTCGGCCACCGCCTCCGGGGAGCCGGGGATCGGGGTCTCGCCCACCCACACGCAGCCGTCCAGGTCGAGCACGACGCTGTCGTAGCGGGCGAGCAGGGGGGTGAGCGGCATGGCGATCGGCTGCAGGCTAGGGCCGCCCGGCCCGCCCCGCGCGGTCAGCCGGAGCGGCCGGCAAGCTGCTCGGCGCGGCGCGCCCGGGCCTGCTTCTGCCGTCGGCGGCCGATGGCGGCCATCACGGCGAGCACGCAGGCCATCAGGATGAACCCCCAGAACACCGAGAACGGGACCGAGATGCCGCCGGCGGCGGTGCCGATCCCGAAGATGATCCCGAAGCCGACGCCGACGATCAGCGCCACCAGCGCCAGCGCCAGCACGATCCCGCGCAGCCGCGCCACCAGCCCGGCGCTGGCCGGCGGGGCGATCAGCCCCAGCAGGCGGAAGCCGAACATCGACCAGCCGGTCGGCACCTCGCCGCCCAGCCGCTCGACGGCCTCCCGGTAGTCGTCGGGCCGGCGCTCGGCGAACGCCAGCGCGGCCTCGGCCTGGCGGCGAATGTACATCCGCTCCTGAGGGCGGGCCGCGGCCAGCGCGCGCTGGAAGTGCGCCCGCGCCCGCTTGGCGTCCTGGCGCTCGGCGGCCCGGGAGCCGAGGATCGCCTGGGCCACCGCCTTGTACCTGGTCTCCGCCTCGAGCTCCTCGTCCGAGCGGCTCTCGAGCTGCTGGATGGCGGCGATCTGGCCGCGCTGCTCGATCCGCATCATCCGCTGCTGCTTGGGCATTGACGATGCAGTCTAGCTTCCGGGGCGGAGCGCCCGTGCGTTTCACGACCCGCTCGGCGGCGAGGATCTGGCCCAGCGGCAGGGCTGTCCGAGAGGGCTTGAGAGCGTCGCGCGGCGCGGGCTTGACGGGGGTGGCGCGGCCGGCTCGGCTGGCACGTCTATAGGTAGACATAAGCACGGTTATCGAGCATTCGATCCGTGCTGGTCGCGGCCTTTGGGCCCTGCCGTTCGAGTAGCCGCCCTCCCAGCGGGCGTCAGGAGTTAGTCGCCCGGCGAGGCTGTGGAGGCCGCGCGCTCGGCCAAACCGGCGATCACCCGCGAGAGCTGGCTGCCCTGCCAGGCCACCGGCGAGCTGCCGGGCGGGTCGAGCACCAGCTCGGCACCCGGGATGGCCGCCGCATATGCCTCGCCCAGCGCCTGCGGGTGGCCGGGATCGGCCTCGTCGTTTGAGGCCACCACGGTGACCGGCACCGTAATCGCTTCAAGCTCGGCCAGCTCGCCGAACGGCCGCGAGCGCGGCACCACGCGCAGCGCCTGGGCCACCGCGTCCAGATGCGCGTGCAGCGACAGTCGCTGGCGGATCACCGTGAGCACGGTCTCCCGCCAGCGCTCGGCCACCGCCGGTGGCCCGTAGGCGGCCAGGAAGCCGTCGATGCCGCCCCGCTCCAGGCCCTCGGCGAGCGCATCCCAGCGGGCCAGCCGGGGCGGGTCATCGTGCGTGCGCGGGTCGTAGCCAGGGGTTATGACAACCAGGCCGGCCACCCGCTCGGGGGCGTGCAGGGCCAGCCACAGCGCCGTGTGCGCTCCCATCGAGGCGCCGGCGAGCACGGCGCGCTCGATCCCGCTCGCCTCCAGCACCGCCACCAGGTCGCCCCCCAGGTCCGCGTACGTGTAGGCGTCCGGGTGGGGCGCCGGCGTGGAGGCGCCGTGGCCGCGGGCGTCGTAGGCCAGCACCCGGTGCCCCGTGCGCTCGAGCGCGCGCGAACCCATGACCACGTACCGGCGGGTGGCGGTCAGCCCGTGCAGGAGCACCACCGGCACCCCGCTTCCCGAGTCGCTGACCGCCAGGCGCACCTCGCCGCTTGACACCTCGCGCTCAGTGGCCGGCGAGACCGACATCGCTGCTGAGCTTAGAGCGGATCGGGCTCGCCGCGACGGGCGGACCGGACCACCCCGAACGCGCGGATCGGCTCACCTCGGACGGGCGGACCGGCCCACCCCCCACCGCTACCATCGAGGCATGGACGTCAACGAGAGCACCTTCCAGAGCGCCGTCATCGAGCGCTCGCGCACGCTGCCCGTGGTGGTCGACTTCTGGGCCGCCTGGTGCGGCCCCTGCCGTCAGCTCGGTCCGCTGCTCGAGCGCGCGGCGGCGGCTCGGAGCGGCAAGCTCGAGCTGGTCAAGGTCGACGTCGACGCCAACCCGGGCCTGGCGCGCGCCTTCCAGATTCAGGGCATCCCGGCGGTCAAGGCGTTCCGGGACGGGAGCGTGGTCAGCGAGTTCGTCGGGCTGCAGCCGCCGGCGGCGATCGACCGGTTCCTCGACGGCCTGCTGCCCTCGCGCGCCGATGAGCTCGTGCGGCGGGGCGATGAGGCCTCGCTCCGGGAGGCGTTGGAGCTCGAGCCGACCCGCGGCGACGCGGCCGTGGCGCTGGCGCGCATCCTGCTCGAGCGCGGTGAGCGCGAGGAGGCGCTGACGGTGCTAAAGCGAGTGCCCGGCAGCTTCACCGCCGATGGCCTGGCGGCCAGGATCGAGCTCGAGCAGCGGGGCGAGCCGGACCTGAGTCCGGCGTTCGCCGCCCTGGACGCGGGCGACGAGGCGCGGGCGCTGGAGCTGCTGCTGGAGTCGCTGAGCAGCGCCGACGGCGCCCGCGACGACATCCGCCGGGTGATCGTCGGGATCCTCGAGCAGCTTGGCGTCGAGCACCCGTTGGCTCGCGAAACCCGGCGCCGGCTGGCGGCCGCGCTCTACTAGCTAGCGTCAGGCGCCACCGCGGGACCCGGGGCTGCGGCGGCGGGACCCTGGGCTGCGGCGGCGCGCGCCTGTCGAGCGACGGTTCTGGGCAACCGACCGGGGTCCGTGCTGGCGCGACGGCGGCAAAAGCCCCGGATTCCGGGGCGAAACCCGATCCGCCGACAGCTTGCCCGCGGATAAAGATTCGGGTGTCGATTGTGAAGAGACGGGTATCCCTGGGGCAAATGCTCATGCCCGGCGAAACATTCAGCGCGTCCTACCCGGCGGTGGCCGACGCCGTGCCCCAGGCGCGGGGAGCGCTGACCGAGTTCGCCCGGGAGGCCGGCGCCAGAGGCGAGCGGCTCGAGGCCGTTCAGCTGGCCGCCTCGGAGGCGATCACCAACGCGGTGATGCACGCCTACCAGGACTCTCAGCCCGGCGAGGTCCAGGTCAGCGCCTCCTATGTCGAGGATGAGCTGTGGCTGCTGGTGTCCGACACCGGCCGCGGTCTGCGCTCGCGCGGGCGAAGCTCCGGCCTGGGGCTGGGCCTGGCGCTGATCGCCCAGCTGGCAGACGAGTTTCAGATCCTCAGCCGCGGATCGGGCGGAACCGAGCTGAGGATGCGCTTCAGCCTGGCTCGCGACGCGGCCGAGGTCGATGGCCGCCGCCCGGAGCGGTTTGGGCGTCTGCGCCCCCCCGCCCGCAGTCACACGCTGGCCCGGTAGAGCGGCGCTCCTAGCTTTCCCGCTCCTTCGAGCGCTCCTCCTGCTCGGGCCCCCGCGGGTCGGTTCGCTCGGCCAGCTCGGCCGCCCCATCGAGCTTCTCCACCACCAGATAGCCGGGGTGGCGCTCGACCACGATCTCCGCCTCCAGGCGCTCGTGGCCGGGGACCACGATGAAGCGGCGCGGGTTGGCGCGCACCTGCTCGTAGCGACGCGGGCTCAGTTCGACCAGCTCGGTGCAGCCCAGGCGGGCGCACTCGCAGCGGAAGCTGACCGGGGAGTCCTCCTCTCCCGGCCACTGGCCGCGCTCGATCCCCTCGTTGATCTCCCGGAACAGCGACTCGTTGATGCCGAGTCGGGTCTGCAGCTCGTCGGTCATGGCTGGGGTCCTGGTGGTGAGCGGATCCTCACACACCGCGAAGGATGGTCGGAGCATACCCCCGGCTGGCGGCGGGCGGCGGATCCGGCCAGGGGTGGATGGCCAGCGTGAGCTGGCGGGGGCGGCGGGCGTCCAGCGGCTCCAGGCCGGCGAGGCGCACGCCGAGCAGGCGAACGGGGCGCGGCGGGTCAAACCGGCGCAGCAGCTCGAGCGCCACCGGGGCCACCTGGGCGGCGCTGTCGAGCGGCTCGGGCAGCGTGCGCGCGCGGGTGTGGGTTGAGAAGTCATCCAGGCGGACCTTGATGGCCACGGTGCGCCCGCCGCGCCGCTGGCTGGCCAGCGCCTCGCACAGGCGGTTGACCAGCTCGAGCAGCACCGCCTCAAGCTCCGCCCGAGCGGAGATGTCGCGATCGAACGTTCGCTCGCGTGACTCCGAGACCACCTTGCGCGTCTCGCTCACCGGCCCGTCGTGCTCGAAGCGGGCCCGGCGCTGAAGCTCGGCCCCCAGGCGCGGCCCGAACCTGGCCGCGAGCAGCGCGCTCGGAGCGGCGGCCAGCTGCCCCAGGCTGGTGATCCCCAGCGCGGCCAGCCGCTCCACCGTCTTGGGCCCGATCCCGGGCACCAGTCCACACGGCGCCGGGGCGAACCGGGCCCGCGCCTGCTCGCGGCTGAGGACCACGAAGCCGCCCGGCTTCTCGGCGTCGGAGGCCACCTTGGCCACCAGCTTGTTGGGACCGATCCCCACCGAGCAGCTGAGGCCGGTGGCGGCCGCGATCTCGCCCACCAGCGCCCGCATGCGCGCCACCGGGCGCTCGCTGGCCGTGAGGTCGAGGTAGGCCTCATCCAGCCCCACCACCTCGACCGTGTCGGCCGCCGAGCGCACCCTCGCCATCACCTCGCGCGAGGCCCGGCGGTAGTAGTCGAAGTCGGGGGCCAAGAACACCGCCTGCGGGCAGCGCCGCCGCGCCTGGGCGGCGGGCATGGCCGAGGCGATGCCGAACCGCCGCGCCTCGTAGGAGGCGGTGGTCACCACCGCGCGCGGTCCGCTGCCGGCCACGATCACCGGTCGCCCCCGGAGCTCCGGCCGCCGCCTGAGCTCGACCGCCACATAGAAGGCGTCCATGTCGATGTGCGCGATGCAGCGGCGATCCACGCCGTGCAGGCTAGGCGGCCGGCCAGACGCCCAGGCGACGGCCGGCCGGCCCCTCCGCCTACCGGCGCTCGCCTACGGCGATGACCACACCGCCCCCACCCCGCCGAAGCCGAGCGCCGCGGCGGTGTTCTGGTTTAGGTCCCAGGTGCGTCCGCCCACGTACGGGCCGCGGTCGTCGACCACCGCCTGCACCCGGCGGCCGTTGTACTCGAAGTCCACCGGCGTGCCGCAGGGCAGGCTCAGGTTGGCCACGCCGTAGTAGGCGTGAAACCCGCAGGCGGTGCTGCCGCCGTCCTCATACCAGGAGGCGACCGTCTGCTCGTAGCCGATCAGAGCGCCCGCCCGGCCGGAGCCGGCGGCGTTCCGGCGATCGCCGGCGAAGCTGACGCGCAGCGGCTCGCGGCCCACCCCGGCCGCCCGGTAGCGCAGGGCAAACCAGCCGCCGCGGGTGGTGCGGGCGCTGGCCAGCGTGCGCCAGCGCCCATCCCGCTCGCCCTGCAGCAGCACCCGCCGCCAGGGGACGGCCGGCAGCAGGCGGCCGCTGAGGCTGACCGTCCGCTGCCCAAAGACGGCGATCGTGCGCGGTCGCACGCGCACCGCGGCGGCCACCGCCACGCGCTGGGGGGCGCTCGCGCTCGCCCCGGCGGCCGCGGCCGGCGGGTTCATCGGGTTGGAGGACGGCGTGGCGGCGCTGACCCGCAGCCAGCCGGAGCGGGCAAGCCAGGCGCTGAGGCGAAACCGCCCGTCCGCGTGCACCGGCGCGGCGGCCACCTGCCGCCAGTCGCCGCTGCCGATCGGGGTGAACTGAAGGGTGACGGTCTCGCCCACTTGGGCGCCCGACACCCGACCCACCACCACCGCCCGCTGACCGTAGGCGATCCTGGCGCGCACGGCGTGGGCCCGCAGGCCCGGCGCGGAGCCGCCCGACCCCGAGGCGCTGGGGTCGAGGCCCTGCTGCGGCGTGGTGCTCGGCGCGGCCTGCGCGGGCTTGGCCGCCAGGGCGGCGGCCGCGGGCGCCAGCAGCGACGCTCCCACCGCCGCACAGCGCAAGGGCAGCGGGCAGCTCAGCCGGCTCGGTTGCATGAAACCTCCTTGGGTTGTTCCGACCCGGGTGCCTACGGGGTTAGCTGACGGGCTCGCGGCCCGCCGGGACCGAGGGGTCCCGCGAGTCGCTACGGCCGCCGGTTCGTCGCACCGACGAAGCGACCGATTCGCCCCATCCAGACGGACTCACGCACGCCTGGCAGTGGGCTCCCCGCTCGCCCCGGCCTCGAGCCAGGGCGATTCGGCGGTCGGATGACCCGGTGCAGGATGGCACGCCGCTGGCCGGATGAGTGTGAAAGCGCTCACACTGTGCCAACCGGCACCGGCGCCCGGGGCCGCCTGCAAGAATGCCGCCATGGCCAATCCGGACCGGCTCAGTGGCCTGGACAGCTCGTTTCTGCACCTGGAGCGCGACTCGGCCCACATGCACGTGGCCGCCTGCGCGATCTTCACCGGCGAGCCGCCGAGCTACCAGGAGCTGCTGGACGCGATCGCCTCCCGGCTGCACCTGGTTCCGCGCTACCGCCAGCGTCTGGCGTTCGTGCCGCTCGGCCAGGGGCGCCCGGTGTGGGTCGACGACCCCCACTTCCACCTCGGCTTTCACGTGCGCCACTCCGCGCTGCCCGCCCCGGGGTCCGAGCAACAGCTGATGCGGATGACCGGCCGCGTGTTCTCCCAGGAGCTCGATCGCTCCAGGCCGCTGTGGGAGCTGTGGCTGGTCGAGGGTCTGGCCGACGAGCGCTTTGCCCTGCTGAGCAAGACCCACCACGCGCTGGTGGACGGCATCTCCGGGGTGGACATCATGACCGTGCTGTTCGACACCTCGCCCGATCCGCTGCCGGTCGCGCCGCCCGAGCACGAATGGGCGCCCCGGCCGCTGCCCAGCTCGGCGCAGCTGCTGGCCGACGCCCTGCTCGAGCGGGCCACCGTCCCGGCCGAGATGGCGCGGGGCGTGCGGGCGCTCCTGCGCGGTCCGCGCACGATGGCCGCGCGGGCGCTGCGCTCAGCCGGGGCGCTCGGCCAGTTCGCCCTGGGGGGCCTGCGTCCGGCGCCGCCCAGCATGTTCAACGTGCCGATCGGGCCGCACCGGCGCTTCACCTGGGTGCGGGGCGAGCTCGAGCAGTTCAAGGCGGTCAAGAACGCGCTCGGGGGCACCGTCAACGACGTCGTGCTGGCCGCGGTGGCCGGCGCCCTGGGTCGCTACATGCGCCTGCACGGCGAGCGGACCGACGGGGTCGAGCTGAGGGCGATGGTCCCGGTGTCGGTGCGGGCTGAGGTGGAGCGCGGGGCGCTGGGCAACCGGGTGGCGGCGATGTGGGCGCCGCTGCCGGTGGGCGTGAAGGACCCGGTGGCGCGACTTCAGCTGGTGAGCGAGGCGATGCGGACGGTCAAGCAGTCCGGCCAGGCGGTGGGCGCGCAGGTGCTCACCCAGCTCTCGGGCTTCGCCCCCGCCACGATCCTCTCCCAGGCGGCGCGTCTGCAGGCCCGCCAGCGGCTGTTCAACCTGGTGGTGACCAACGTCCCCGGGCCGCAGTTCCCCCTCTACCTGCTCGGGCGCCGGCTGCAGTCGATCTTCCCGATGGTGCCGCTGGCCAAGAACACCGCGCTGGGGATCGCGATCATGAGCTACGACGGGCAGCTGAACTTCGGGCTGTCGGCCGACTACGACGCGCTGGGCGACCTCGACGTGCTGGCCGAGCAGCTGCGCCGCTCGATCGAGGAGCTGGTGGCGGCGGCCGGCCCGCCGCGGGGCGACCGCCGGGCACCGCGTCGCTCCCGCCCCCTGCGCGCCGCCCGCTGAGCGGCGGCCGAGCGCTCAGGCCCGGCGCCCCGGCTCCGCGCGGGCCTCCCGCACCGCGATCGTCATCCGGCTGAGCACGCACAGGGCGCCGGCGTCGTCGGTCATCTCCACCTCCCACACCCAGGTGGTCCGCCCCCGGTGCCGGGCCAGGGCCAGGGCGTGGATCGTGCCCTCGGTGATCGGGCGCAGAAAGCTGGTCTGGTTCGACAGCCCCACCGCCACCCGGCCCCGCCGGGCGACCGCGCGCGCGGTGGCGGTCGAGGTCAGGCTCTCGGCGATCGCAGCGTAGACGCCGCCGTGCACCAGCCCCAGCGGCTGCTTGAGCTCCTCGCGCACCGCCACCCTGGCGCGGGCGCGCTCCTCTCCCACCTCGACGAGCTCAAGTCCGTAGAGCCGGTCGAAGCCGGCCGGCGTGACCTGCGCGGGAAGCGACGTCATTGCTCTACCCTACCCGCTGCAAATGGCACCAATTGACAGCTTGCCGGCGGACCAGCGCGCGGTGCTCGAGCTGGTGCTGCGGCGGGGACGCAGCTACGACGAGATCGCGCGGCTGCTCTCGATCGACCGCGCCGGGGTGCGCCGCCGGGCGCTGGCGGCGCTCGACACGCTCGGCCCCCAGACCCGCGTGAGCGCCGACCGCCGGGCGCTGATCACCGACTACCTGCTGGATGCGCTGCCCGCGCCGGTGGCCGCCGAGGTGCGAGGTCGGCTGAGCAGCTCGGCCAGCGAGCGCGCATGGGCGCGCGCGGTGGCGGCCGAGCTCGAGGGGCTGGCGGCGCGCCCGCTGCCCGAGATCCCGACCAACGGGGTGGCCGCGCTGCCGGAGGGTGTGGGCCGTTCCCGTGGCGGCCCCCGCCGCCGCCCCAGCTCACGCCTGGGCGGGGCGATCCTGCTCGCGCTGGCGGCGGCGGTGGCGCTCGCGCTGGTGCTCGTGTTCGTGGTGTTCGCCGGCGGGAGGGCACATCGGGCCAGGCCGGTGCTGACGCGCGCCCAGAGCGCGAAGACCACCACCGGCTCGACGCCGACCGTGCTGTCGGTCATCGCGCTGAGCGCGCCGGGGGGTGGCAGGTCCCCGGCGGGGGCGGCTGAATTCGTGCGCATCAGCGGGCGCATGGGCGTGGCGATCGCCGCCCAGGGACTGGCCCCCAACGCCAAGAAGCCGCCCAACTACTACGCCGCCTGGCTGTACAACTCCCCCTCGGACGCCTACTTCCTCGGCTTCGCCGCCGCGGTCGGATCCAACGGCGAGCTGCGCACCGGCGGGTTCGTGCCTCCCAACGCCAGCCACTACCACCACCTGCTGCTCACCCTGGAGCGCACCCCGAGTCACTGCACGACCTCGACCTGCAAGCCGAGCGCCCCCGGGCAGATCGTGCTCGAGGGCACGCTGAAGAACCTCTGAGCGGCGCCGCGCGCCGCTCACGCTCCGCCGAGCAGCGCCTCCAGCCCGGCCAGCGCCCGCTCCAGCCGTGCCCGGGTGGCGCGGCGCAGAAACAGCCCGCCGGTGCGCGAGTAGCCCCGCAGGCGCTGCGTCTGCGTCAGCGTGACCAGGGTGCCGCCGTCCGCCGGCTCGAGCACCACCTCGGTCAGCGCCTGGCTCAGCACCCGCTCAAACGGCGTGCCAGCCAGCTCCTGCTCCCACACCCGCCGCCCCGGCGGATCGCCGCCGGGACCGGGCGCCCGGGAGTCCACCAGCCGAAAGTCCATGCGCACCACGTGGCCCCGGCGGGTGGTGAACACCTGGGTGAAGCGCTCGTCCTCCACCGCCTCCATGCGCCGCACCTCCGGCCACCACCGGGGCATGTGGTGGGGGTCGGCGACCACCCGCCACACCTCCTCCGGGGTGGCGGCGATGCTTCGGCAGCGGCGGACGGCGGGCACTACTCGGCGTAGTCGACCAGCGCCAGCACGGGCCGCGGCGCCAGCCGCCGCCGGCCGTCAAGAAAGCTCAGCTCGACCAGGAAGGCGCAGCCGACGACCTGTCCGCCCAGCCGCTCGACCAGCTCGCACAGCGCCAGCGCGGTGCCGCCCGTGGCCAGCAGGTCGTCGTGCACCAGCACCCGGGTGCCGCCCGACAGCGCGTCGGCGTGCACCTCCAGCGCGTTGATCCCGTACTCGAGCGCATACTCGGCGCTGACCGTCTGGTGGGGGAGCTTGCCCGGCCGGCGGGCGGGAACGAACCCGGCGCGGAGCTGGCGGGCCAGCGCACCGCCGAGGATGAACCCGCGCGCCTCGGCGGCCAGCACCAGCTCGACCCCCAGCGGCGCCGCCAGGTCAGCCAGCCCCGCCACCGCCTGATCGAGCGCGGCCGGCTGCAGCAGCAGCGGCGAGATGTCCTTGAAGACGATCCCGGGACGGGGAAAGTTCGGGATGTCCCGGATCAGCGCCCTCAGGTCCACGGCCGGCCGGCGCCCCGGGGTCAGCCGGCGATCCGGCGCAGGTCGCGGATCAGCAGCAGGTGCTTGAGATGGCTGGTCACCGAGGCCAGGTTCTCGAGCGCCTCGATCGCCTGCTTGCGCCGCTCCGGGTTGCGGGAGCGCAGCGCCGGGGCGAGGATGCTCTGCAGCAGCTGCGCCTCCCGGTCGGCGGAGCTGCGAAACACGCGCAGGTTGCGCCCGCCGACCCCGTAGCGGGCCAGCTCGGCGACCGCGCGGACGATCTCCCGCTCGGTCTCCTCGAAGTAGCGCACCCCGCCGCGCTGCTCGCCCCTGATCACCCCGAAGTCGACCAGCTCGCGCACCAGGCCGGGCTCGGCCCCGGTCTCCTCGCACACGTCCTCGAGCGAGTACAGCGCCCCCGGCTCGCGGGTGCTGACCAGCGCCCGGCGCAGCGCCCGGCCGTCCGCCGCCGGCGCCGCCACCTCCCGCTCCGCCCGACCCTGGGCGAGCTCCTGGCGGATCACGCGCAGGGGCAAAAACTCGTCGCGCTGCAGGCGGAGGATCGTGCGCAGGCGCTGGATGTCGGCCTGCGTGTACAGGCGGTAGCCGCCCGGCGTGCGCCGGGGCGAGAGCAGCTTCTGGTCCTCCAGGTAGCGGATCTTGGAGATCGAGATGTCGGGGAACTCCTGGCGCAGCGCCTTGCACACGGCGCCGATCGTGACCGCCTTGGCGCGCGGACGGTCGGCCGCCGGCGTGGCGGGGCCGGCGTCGAGCGCCGGCGTGGCCGGGGCGGCCTCGGCGCCGAGCTGGCCGGTGTCGATGTCCGAGGCGCCCATCAGCCGCTGAAGTAGACCAGCTTGTACTTGCCGATCTGCAGCTCGTCGCCGTCGGACAGCCGATGGGACTCGATCCGCCGGCGGTTGACGTAGGTGCCGTTCAGCGAGCCGCAGTCGTCCAGGTAGTAGTCCCCGCCGCGGCGCACCAGCAGCGCATGGTCGCGGGAGACGGTCACGTCGTCGAGGAAGATGTCGGAGTCAGGACGCCGGCCGATCGTCAGCCGCTCGCCCTCCAGCGGAAAGCTCTCCCCCGCCCGCCCGCCGCCGGAGCGGATCACCAGCGCCGCCCCCCGGGCGATCACCTCCTCGAGCGCCACCTCCTCGATCTCGCCCGTATCCCCCACCTTGTAGGCGGCCGTGGTCGTGCCCGGGGGCGGGTCGGACTGGGCCAGGAACGCGCCGCAGCGCTGACAGTAGTTGGCCCCCTGGTCGTTGACGGCGCCGCACTCTGGGCAGTGCAGGGTCACCGCTGCGGCTACTCGTCGCCGGGTGTGGGGACGCGGCCAGCCAGGATGTCGGTCAGACGCTGCACGTCGGCGCCGGTGATCACCAGCTCGCCGCTCTCATCCTTCTTGCGCAGGCGGTTGACCAGCTCGGCGCGCAGGATGTCGATCTTGCCGTGGAGGATCCGCCGCCGGTAGGAGATCTCCATCTCCTCGTCGGTCAGCTGCTTGATCAGCTCCTTGAGATCCTGGTCGCTCAGCGAGCCCAGGTCGGGGAAGGTGTCCATCTGCTCAGATCCTCCCGGGGGTAGCTCGACGGCCGAGTATACCCATCGAGCCTGCAGGGTCAAGCTGAGCTTGAGGCTTGTCCGGCGCGGAGCTGGCGCCAGCCCGAGCGGACGTACAGCGCGGCGGCCGCGAACCCCAGCGCCAGGCCCAGGTAGAGCATCACCAGCGCCACCACGTGCAGGTCCACGAGCGCGAAGAACGGCGCCCCCATCGCCGGTGCCACCCCCAGGCGGCCCGGCCAGTTGATCCGCAGCTCGACGCCGCGGCGCAGCCCGTAGCGGCTGAGCGCGAGCACCAGCAGCTCACGCGCGATCACGAGCGCCACCGCCCAGCGCGGCAGGAGCCCGAAGCGCAGCACCACCGCCATCCCGGAGAGCACGAGCAGCCGGTCGATCACCGGGTCCATCAGCGCCCCCAGGCGGCTGTACTGGCCGGTCAGCCGGGCGGCGAAGCCGTCCAGATAGTCGGCCCAGCCGATCACCGCGAACAGCACGGCGGCCGCGGTGCTGTGGCCACCGCGGCTGCCGAGCGCGACGAGCAGGAACGCCGGGATCGCGGCCAGCCGCGCGTAGCCGATGGCGTTGGGCAGCGTCCACGGGTTGAGCGGCCGGCCGGCCAGGGTCGCCTCGGGCGGGGGCCCGGAGCGGTCGAGCCCGAACAGCCGCTTGGCCGGCGGGCGCCGCACCTCGCTCTACGGAAGCTCCCGCCAGAGCTCGGCCACCGCCGCGGGGGCCTCCTCCAGCGCCACCGTGCGGGTCTGCAGTCCCCGTCGCACCTGCACCTCCACCGCGCCGGCGGCCAGCGTGCGCCGGCCCACGGTGACCCGCAGCGGGCAGCCGAGCAGCTCGGCGTCGGCGAACTTCTCCCCCGGGTTGGCGTCGCGATCGTCGTAGAGCACCTCGAGACCGCCCGCCTGCAGGTCGCCGTACAGCCGGTCGGCCACCGCCCGCTCCTGGCTGCCGGGGCGGCCGAGCGCCACCAGCTCGACGTCGAACGGGGCGATCGCCCGCGGCCAGGAGATGCCCCGCTCGTCGGCGTACTGCTCGATCGCGGCGGCCGCCGCCCGGGCCGGGCCGAACCCGTAGGAGCCCATCCAGATCGGCCGCTCGACCCCCGCCTCGTCCAGATAGGTGGCGCCCAGGGCGTCGGAGTAGCGCGTGCCGAGCTTGAAGATGTTGCCGACCTCGATCGCCGGCTCGATCCGGATCGCCGCGCCGTTGACGGTGTCCCCGGCCACCACGGTGCGCACATCCACCGGCGTGAAGCGGAAGTCGCGGCCCGGTTGCACCCCGCGCAGGTGGGCGTCGGGGCGGTTGGCCCCGGTCACGTAGGAGCCGGCGCCATCGGCCGCCACCGCCCGGTCGAGCAGGATCTCCACCCGGGCGCCGACGGGGCCGATGAACCCCGGCGGCCCGAGCCGCTCGGCCACCTCCTCCGGGCGGGCGGGGCGAAACGAACCCCGCAGCGCGATCCCCAGCTTGACCTCGTTGACGCGGTGGTCGCCGCGCACCACCACCAGCTTCATCTCCCCCGAGTCGAGGACCACCGGGTAGGCCTTGAGCAGCGCTCCCGGCTGCACGCCGAGCGCGCCCGCCACCTGCTCGACCGTGGTCAGCCCGGGGGTGTGCACCGGCTCGGGGGCGTCCAGCGGCGGGGGCAGGGCCACCGGCTGGGGCTCGGCGCTGGCCACCTCCAGGTTGGCGGCGTAGCCGGGGGCGAGCGCCACCTCGTTCTCCCCCGCCGCGCACGGGGCCATGTACTCGTGGGCGCCCACCCCGCCCATCATCCCCACGTCGGCCTCCACCCGGTACCACTCCAGGCCGCAGCGGTCCATGATCCGGTCGTAGGCGCCGACGTGCTTGTCGTAGGCGGCGTCCAGGCCCTCGCGGTCACGGTCGAAGGTGTAGGAGTCCTTCATGATGAACTCGCGGGTGCGCAGCACCCCCGCCCGGGGCCGGGGCTCGTCGCGCTCCTTGACCTGGAAGTGGTAGAGGATCAGCGGCAGGTCGCGGTAGGAGCGCACGGTGGAGGCCACGTGCTGGGTGACGATCTCCTCGTGCGTCATGGCCAGCACCATGTCGGCGCCGCGCCGGTCGGTGAGCTTGAACAGCTCCTGGATGTCGTAGCGGCGGCTGCGACGCCACGGCTCGGCGGGCTGCAGCACCGGCATCAGCATCTCCTGGCCCCCGATCGCGTTCATCTCCTCCCGCACGATCGCCACCACCCGCTGATGCACGCGCCACCCCGCCGGCAGCCAGCTCCACAGGCCCGAGCCGACCTGGCGGACCAGCCCGGCCCGCACGAGCAGGATGTGGCTGAGCGCCTCGGCGTCGGCCGGCGGCTCGCGCTCGGTGGGCAGCAGGTAGCTGGATAGACGGGTCATGGTGCGGACGGCACGGGTGGGCTGGCCGCCGAAGCCTATCCGCCCGTGATAGAAGAACCTGGTCTCAGAAAAGCAGAGCAAGGAGGTCAGCATGGCATTTGAAGTCCCGCCTCTCCCCTACGCCTACGACGCGCTCGAGCCGCACATCGACGAGCAGACGATGCACCTGCACCACGACAAGCACCATCAGGCCTACGTCACCAACGCCAACCAGGCGCTCGAGGGGACCGAGTGGGCGGACCGCCCGGTGGAGGAGGTGCTGCGCAACCTCGACCAGATCCCGTCGGACAAGCGCACCGCGGTGCGCAACAACGGCGGCGGCCACTACAACCACTCGCTGTTCTGGGAGTGGATGTCGCCGGACGGCGGCGGTGAGCCCGAGGGCGAGCTGCGGCGCGCGCTGGAGGCCGCGTTCGGCTCCTTCGAGGAGTTCAAGAACAAGCTGAAGGCGGCCGGCGTCGGCCAGTTCGGCTCCGGCTGGGCGTGGCTGGTCCACGACGGCTCGGGGCTGGCCGTGATGTCCACCCCCAACCAGGACAACCCGATCTCGGAGGGCAAGACGCCGCTGCTCGGGGTCGACGTCTGGGAGCACTCCTACTACCTCAAGTACCAGAACCGCCGCCCGGACTACATCGACGCCTGGTGGAACGTGGTCAACTGGCCCAAGGTGGCCGAGGGGTTCGCGGCCGTGGCCGGCTGAGCCGGGCCGCTCCCGCCGGCGCGGCCGCGCGCGTGGAGCGCGGCGGGGCTCAGGCCCGGGTGAACCGCCGGCCGGCCACCGGCGAGACGTCCTCGTCCAGCCGGGCCGCCGCCGCCTCCAGCGCCGCCAGGCGCTCCGGCGTCATCGCCGAGGCGTCCTCGTTCTCGGCCAGCCAGGCACGCGCCTCGGCGGCGTCCGCCTCGTCGCGCACCACGCGCTTGCCGGCCGCGTAGTACTTGTCGATCTCCGCGAACAGCTCATCCACCAGCCGCTCGGTGGGCACCTTCTTGAGCGGCTCGCCGCGCGAGTAGATCATGCCCATGTCCTTGGCGCCGGTGATCCCGAAGTCGGCGTGGCGGGCCTCGCCGATGCCGTTGACCGCACAGCCCAGCACCGAAACCTCGATCGGGTCCTCGTAGGCCTGCAGGCGGCGCTCGATCTCGGCCACCACGCTGTCCATGTCGAACTGCAGCCGCCCGCAGGTGGGGCAGGCGATCAGCACCGGGCCGCGCTGACGGAGCTTGAGCGCCTTGAGGATCTCCCAGGCCACCTTCACCTCCTCCTCGGCGTGGAAGGTGGACAGCGAGATGCGGATCGTGTCGCCGATCCCGTCGGCCAGGAGCGTGCCCAGCCCCACGGCCGACTTGAGCGAGCCCGACCACTTCGTCCCCGCCTCGGTGATCCCCAGGTGCAGCGGATAGGGGATGCGCTCGGCCAGCATCCGGTTGGAGGCGATCGTGTCCGGGACGCTGGTCGACTTCATCGACACCTTGAAGTTGGTGAAGTCGAGGCGCTCCATCAGCTCGACGAACTCGACCGCCGCGCGGACCAGCGCCTCCACCGGATTCTCGTACTCCAGCTCGCGCAGGTGCTCGGGCAGCGACCCGGAGTTCACCCCGATCCGCAGCGGCGTGCCCAGCTGCTTGGCCCGCTCCACCACCGCCGCCGCCTTCTCCGCCCCGCCGATGTTGCCGGGGTTGATGCGCACGCAGTGGGCGCCGGCGTCGAGCGCCTTGAGCGCCAGCGTGTAGTTGAAGTGGATGTCGGCGATCACCGGGATCGGTGAGGAGCGGACGATCTCCCGGAGCGCCTCGACGTCCTTCTCCCGCGGCACCGCGACCCGGACCAGGTCGGCTCCCGCGGCGGCCACCCGCTGGATCTGGGCCATGGTGGCGCTCAGGTCGGCGGTCTCGGTCTTGGTCATCGTCTGCACCGCCACCGGCGCGCCGCCGCCGATCGGCACGCCGCCCACGTTGATCTGGCGCTCTGAGGCCATGCTCTGAGTGTAGACGGGGCCTCACGGCGGGCGGTGGGACGGCGGCTTCCGGCCGGCGGTCGGAAGCGCCCTTCCGGCGGGCGGTGGCCGGGCCGCCCGCCCGCTCAGCCCTCGCGCCGGCGGTTGCGCAGCGCCACCGCCCCGGCTCCCGCGCCCGCCAGCACGACCACCGCCAGCACGGCGATCGCCCAGGCGGGCAGAAACGAGCCGCCTCCCCCGGAGGCGACGCCGCCCGAGAGCCCTCCGAGCTCGGCCAAAAGCGCGCGGTTGATCACGTCGGAGCAGTTGCTGTACTGGGCGACGTCGGCGGGCATCGTGGCCAGCGCCTGGCGCAGCTCGGCCGGCGGATAGTGATGGGTCAGGCGTCCGTGGGCCTCGCAGTCGGCCACCGGCGGCGAGAGCCCGGCCGCCCGCGCCGGGGGGGGCGCGAGCAGCGCGCGCGCTCCGCCGAGCGCGCCGAGCAGCGCCAGCACCAACAGCAACTTCCGCATCATGGGCAACGTTATTGTCTCCGGCTTGTCGTCGACCCCCCGCCCGCGAGCGTACGCGCTCCTCCTCGCCCTCACCCTGACCCTGGCCGCCTGCGGCGGCTCGGCCGCGCCCCCCCACCCCGCCTCCCGGACGGCGGCGAGCCACGCGCCGCCCGGCTCCTCGACGCTGGTCTCGATCTTCGAGGTCTCGCCGAGCACGCTCGGCGACCCCGGTCCGGTGCTGGACCGGCTGCGCCGGCTCGGGGTGCAGTACGTGCGGGTGGCGCTCAGGTGGCGCGGGGTGGCGCCCGACCCGTCGGCTCAGAGCCCGCCGCCGGGCTTCGACGCCGCCGCCCCCGGCGCCTACCCCGCCGCCGGCTGGTCGCCGTACGACGCGATCGACCGCGCCGCCCAGGCCCGCCACATGGGCGTGCTGTTCAACATCACCGGCGGCGCGCCGCGGTGGGCGAGCGGACCGGGAGCGGTTCCCGGCGGCGAGCCAGGCGTGTGGCGGCCTTCGGCCAGCGCGTTCGCGGCGTTCGTGCGCGCCGTCGGCCGACGCTACAGCGGGCGCTACCGCCCGCAGGGAGCGGCCACGCCCCTGCCGAGGGTGAGCTTCTGGTCAATCTGGAATGAGCCCAACCTCGGCGAGGCCGACCTCGCCCCCCAGGCCACCGACGACTCGCGAATCGAGACCTCGGCGGTGATGTATCGCCAGCTGCTGGACGCCGGCTGGAGCGCTCTGCACGCCACCGGCCACGACACCGACACGATCCTGATCGGCGAGCTCGCCCCCCTGGGGCAGACGGTCGGCAGCAACGTCCCCGGCGTCTTCGGGGAGATGGCGCCGCTGCGCTTCGTCCGCGCCCTCTACTGCGTCGACGCCTCCCTGCGCCCGCTCCGGGGCGCCGCCGCCGTCGCCCGCGACTGCCCGGCCACCGCCGCCGGCGATCGCACGTTCGCCGCCCAGCATCCCGCCCTGTTTGACGCCAGCGGGTTCGCCGTCCACCCCTATCCCGGACCGACGCGGGTGCCGCCCACGACGATCCTCGGGCCGGACTTCGCCAATCTGGCCAACCTGCCCAAGCTGGAGCGGATGCTGCAGCAGATCACCGCCGCCTACGGACGCGGCCGGCCGTTCCCGATCTGGAACACCGAATACGGCTACATCACCGACCCGCCGTTCGCGCCCGGGGCGCCGCTGGCGCTGGCCGCCGCCTACGAGAACCAGGCCGAGTACATGAGCTGGCGGATGGGGTGGATCCGCTCCTTCGACCACTACCTGCTGCTCGACCCGCCGCCCGGCGGCCCCTCGCACTTCTTCACCGGACTGCTGTTTTCAGACGGAACACCCAAGCCCACCTACCAGGCCTTCCGGCTGGCGCTGTACCTGCCCGTCACCCGGGCCGCCCGCGGCCAGCCGCTGGAGGTGTGGGGGTGCGTGCGGCCGGCCAACACGATCGCCTCCCCACCGCCGGCCAGCATCCAGCTTGAGCCGCGGGGGCGCTCCCGGTTCCTCACCGTGGCCACGGTGGCGCTGCGTGGCGGCGACTGCTACTTCGACCTCCGCGTGCGCTTCCCGTCCGCTGGCACCGCTAGGGTGGCCTGGACGTATCCCGGCGGCTCCACGGTCTACAGTCGGCAGGTGGCCGTCGCGGTGGGCTGAGCGGCGTCACCGGCGTCCGTGCTGAGCGGCGCCGGTGGGCGCCCGTCCGCAACTTTGATCGATTCCAGGAGTTGATCGGATGCGTATGCGGGGTCACGGGCTGAACAATCAAGCGCGCGGCGGGGCCGCCTGGCGGCGGCTGCTGGCCGGCGCGATGGCGCTGGTCAGGGCGACGGCCCGCCGCCGGGCGCTGGGCGCCCTGACGGCGATCGCGGCCGCTCTGGCAGTCCTCAGCCTGAGCGCGGCTCCGGCGCTGGCCTCCCGCACCCAGGTGTCGGTCCTGGAGGACGACTACAACCTGTTCACCAACCCCGCCGCCACCCTGCAGGAGCTGCGCCACCTGGGGGTGAACATGGTGCGCGTGTCGGTGCGCTGGTCCTCCTTCGCCCCTGACCCCAACTCCCACACCATCCCCCAGTTCGACGCCGCCGACCCCAACGCCTACCCCCCCGGCACCTGGACCGCGCTCGACGCGATCGTCCTTGACGCCCAGTCGCTGGGGATCCAGGTGCTGCTCAACCCGGCGGGCGGGGCGCCGCTGTGGGCACAGGGCCCCGACCCCGGCCGCTACGGCGCCCACTACACCACCGTGTGGGCGTGGAAGCCCAACGTCAGCGAGTTCGCCCAGTTCGTGCACGCGCTCGGCACCCGCTACAGCGGCTCGTTCATCCCGCCCGGCTCCAGCCTGCCGCTGCCGCACGTGAGCTACTGGGAGATCTACAACGAGCCCAACACCGGCGAGGCGCTCGGCCCGGAGGCGATCGACGGCTCGCGGGTGGCGTTCGCGCCCAAGCTCTACCGGCAGATCGCCGACGCCTCCTGGGCGGCGCTGCAGGCCACCGGCCATGCCGGCGACACGATCCTGATCGGCGCGCTCGGCTCCGAGGGCTACCAGGCGCCCCCCAGCCGCAGGTTCCCCCAGGGGCTGCCCGGCACCTACGGGGAGATGAAGCCGCTGGACTTCGTGCGCGAGCTCTACTGCCTGACCCCGAGCTACCAGCACTACCTGGGCTACGCCGCCTGGCTGCGCGGCTGCCCGACCACGCAGCGCGGCTACGCCAGCTTCCGCCGCCAGCACCCGGTGCTCTTCCAGGCCAGCGGATTCTCCGATCACCCCTACAACCTGGCCAAGCCGAACCTGCCGCCGACCCGGGCCGCCTCATCGGATCCCAGCTGGGCGGAGTTCGCCCAGATCCCGCACCTGGCGGCGGCGCTCGACCGCATCCAGCGCATCTACGGCTCCGCCAAGCGCTTCCCGATCTGGAACACCGAGTACGGCTACATCACCTGCCAGCCCAACTGCGTGTGGCCCGACGTCTCGCCGGCGACCGCCGCCACCTACCTCAACTGGGCTGAGTACCTCAGCTGGCGCAACCCCCGGATCGCCAACACCATGCAGTACCTGCTGGTCGACGGCAACCCGACCGTCGGCGTGGCCGAGCACGGCGGCTTTGCCAGCGGGCTGGTGTTCTACGACGGGATGCCGAAGGCCGACTACTACGCCTATCGGATGCCGATCTTCATGCCGTACACCCGCACCCGCCGCGGTCGCGCGCTGGAGGTGTGGGGCGATGTGCGCCCGGCTCCCTACGCGGTGGCCGACGGCGACGGACCGCAGTACGTGCAGATCCAGTTCGCCCGCCGCGGAAGCGGCCACTGGAGCACGCTCAGGACGCTCAGGGTGAGCGACCCCCACGGCTATTTCGCCACCTGGGTGACGTTCCCCGCCAGCGGCTGGGTGCGGACCGAATGGACCTACCCTCCCGCCGACAAGGCGCTGCAGTCGACGTTCATCACCAACTCCAACGGCACGATCTTCAGCCGCATCGTCGGGGTGAGCATCACCCCGGGCGCGGCGCGCGACCGAGGCCGGCGCTGACGTGGGCGGGGGCGAAGCGGGCTAAGCTTCGCCCGATGCGGTCAGGCGCTGAGTTCGTCGCGCGCTTGCAGGGGATCTGCGGCCCGGAGCACGTCCTGACCCACCCCGACGCGCTGGCCACCTACCGCTCGGACGGGCTTGCGCACTACCGGCAGACGCCGCTGGCCGCCGTGCTGCCCGCCTCCGGCGAGGAGGTCCAGCAGGTGGTGGCGGCCTGCCACGAGGCGGGGGTGCCGTGGGTGGCGCGCGGCTCGGGGACCGGGCTCTCCGGCGGCGCGCTGCCGGTGGCCGAGGGGATCCTGATCGTGCTCGCCCGCCTGCGGCGGATCCTGTCGGTTGAGCTGGACGACGGGCTGGTGGTGGCCGAGCCGGGGGTCACCAACCTGGCCATCTCCCGGGCCGTCGCCCCCACCCACTTCTATCCCCCCGATCCCTCCAGCCAGATCGTCTGCTCGCTGGGCGGCAACGTGGCCGAGAACTCGGGCGGCGCGCACTGCTTCAAGTACGGCTTCACGACCAACTACGTGCACGCGCTGGAGGTGGTGCTGGCCGACGGCTCGTCGGTCACGCTGGAGCGCGATGCCTCCGGCTACGACCTGCTGGGGGCGTTCGTCGGCTCGGAGGGGACGCTCGGGGTGGCCACCCGCATCACCGTGCGGGTGATCCCCAGGCCCGAGGCGGTGCGCACCCTGGTGGCGTTCTTCCCCGACACCTCGGCGGCCGGCGAGGCCGTCTCGGCGATCGTCGCCGCCGGGATGGTGCCGGGCGCGATCGAGATGATGGACCGCCTGTCGATCCGGGCCGCCGAGCAGGCCACCGGCGTCGGCTACCGGCTGGACGCCGGGGCGGCGCTGCTGGTGGAGCTGGACGGTCCGGAGCGTGAGTGCGACGCGCGCCTGCAGGACGTGCTGGCGCTGTGCTCGCAGCACGGCGCGATCGAGGTCCGTCGCGCGCGCAGCGAGTCAGAGCGCGAGCTGATCTGGAAGGCGCGCAAGGCGGCGTTTGCCGCCATGGGCCGCGTCGCCCCCGCCTACTACGTGCAGGACGGGGTGATCCCGCGCACCCGCCTGCCGGAGGTGCTGCGGCGGATCGACGAGCTGGCCGGCCAGTACCAGCTCCAGGTGGCCAACGTGTTCCACGCCGGCGACGGCAACCTGCACCCGCTGGTCTGCTACGACGCCGGCCGTGCCGGCGAGCCCGAGCGGGCCGAGGAGCTGGCCGGGCTGATCATCAAGGCGTGCGTGGAGGCCGGCGGCTCGATCACCGGCGAGCACGGCGTGGGCGTGGACAAGAAGGCCTACATGCCGGCGATGTTCTCCGAGGCCGACCTGGCCACCTTCCAGCGCCTGCGCTGCGCGTTCGACCCCCGGGGGCTGGCCAATCCCGGCAAGGTGATGCCGACGCCGCGGCTGTGCGGCGAGGTTCCCGGCCCCTACCGCGAGCACCCGCTGGAGCGGGCGGGGCTGGCCACCCGCTTCTAGGATGCCCGACGGCCTCACCCCCACCAGCTTCGAGCAGGCGGCGGCGATGCTGGCCGAGGCGGCGGCCGGCCGGCGTGCGGTGCGGATCGTGGGGGGAGCCAGCAAGCAGGGCTGGGGGCGCCCCGGCACCCCGCCCGAACTCCTGCTGCGCACCTCCGGGCTGGACCGGATCGTCGAGCACAACGCGGGCGATCTGACCGCGGTGCTCGAGGCCGGCGTGCCGCTGGCGCGCGCCCAGCGCCAGTTTGCCGCCGCCGGCCAGATGCTGGCCATCGACCCGTTCCTCGGCCCCGATCGCCAGGCGACGATCGGCGGGATCGTGGCCACCGGGGACTCGGGCCCCCTGCGCCACCGCTACGGCGCGCCCCGCGATCTGATCCTCGGCATCACGGTGGCGCTCAGCGACGGGACGATCGCCCGGGCGGGCGGCCGGGTGATCAAGAACGTGGCCGGCTATGACCTGGGCAAGCTGTTCTGCGGCTCGTTCGGCACGCTGGGGCTGATCCTGGCCGTCAACCTGCGCCTGCATCCGCTGCCGGCGGCCACCGCCACCAGCCTGGGCACCAGCGCCGACCCCGAGCGGCTGGCCGCCGCCGCGCTGGCGCTGGCCGCCGCGCCGCTCGAGCTCGAGGCGCTGGACCTCGCCTGGCGGGAGGGGCGGGGCGGGATCCTGGCCCGCTCGGGCGGCGTCACCGCCGTCGAGCGCGCCCGCGCGGTGGCCGCACGCATGAGCCGGCTCGGCCTTGAGCGGGTGGAGGTGGCGGAGGCCGACGCCGAGCTGTGGGCCCGCCAGCGCGCCGGCCAGCGTTCGCGGGACGCGGTGCTGGTGCGGATCGCCGCCCGCCCCAGCGCGTGGGCGGGCGTGCTGGCGGCCGCCCAGGCGGTGGGGGGCACGCTGGTCGGGCGGGTCGCCGCCGGACACGGCTATCTGGAGCTCGCACCCGACGCGCTGCAGCGGCTGTGGGGAGCACTGCCCGCCGGCGCCCGCTGGCTGCTGCTGGATGCGCCGGCCGGGGTGCGGGACTCGCTTGACCCCTGGGGGGCGGCGCCGGCGCCGCGGCTGGCCGCGCTGATGCGCGACCTCAAGGCCCGCTTTGACCCCGCCGGGGCGTGCAACCCCGGCGTGTTCGTGGCCGGAATCTGATGGGCGCCTTCGACCAGCAGCGGCCGCCCGAGCGCGAGATCGTCGAGGACTGCGTGCACTGCGGCTTCTGCCTGGACAGCTGCCCCACCTACGCGCTGTGGGCAAACGAGGCCGATTCCCCGCGCGGGCGGATCGTGCTGATCGGCGAGGGCCTGAACGGCGCCGAGCTGTCGGATGAGATGGTCAGCCACTTAGACCGCTGCCTGGGCTGCATGGCCTGCGTGACCGCCTGCCCGTCCGGGGTGCGCTACGACCGGCTGATCGAGCGGGTGCGCCCCCAGGTGGAGCGGCGCCACCGCCGCCCGCTGCGCGAACGGGCGCTGCGCCGGCTGATCTTCGCCACCCTCCCCCACCCCCGTCGGCTGCGCGCCCTGGGGCCGGCGCTGGGGCCCGCCCGGCGGCTCGGCGCCGACCGGCTGCCCGGCGGCTGGGGGGCGCTGGTGCGGGTGGCCCCCCGCGCCCGGCTGCGCGACGTGCTGGGTGCCCGCCTCCCCGCCCGCACGCCGGCCGTCGGCCGCCAGCGCGGCCGGGTCGGGCTGCTGCTGGGCTGCGTGCAGCGCGTGTTCTACAGCCCGGTGCAGCGGGCCACGATCCGCACGCTGGCCGCCGAGGGCTTCGAGGTGCTGGCGCCGGCGGTGCCCGGCTGCTGCGGGGCGCTCGAGTTCCACGCCGGCGAGGAGCCGCGGGCGATCGCCCGGGCACGGGCGACGATCGCCGCCTTCCAGGCGCTCGGCGTCGAGCACGTGCTCACCACCGCCGCCGGCTGCGGGTCGGCGATGAAGGAGTACGGCGAGCTGCTCGGCACGGCGGAGGCCCGCGCCTTCTCCGAGCGGGTGCGTGACGTCACCGAGCTGCTCGCCGAGGTGCGCCCGCGCGCCCCCCGCGGCGTGCTGCCGCTGCGCGTCGCCTACCACGACGCCTGCCACCTCGGGCACGCCCAGGGGGTGCGCGAGCCGCCCCGGGCGCTGCTGCAGGCGATTCCCGGGCTGGAGCTGGTCGAGGTGGCGGTCGAGCGCGAGCTGTGCTGCGGCTCGGCCGGGGTCTACAACCTGCTGCAGCCGGAGGCGGCGGCCGAGCTCGGCACCCGCAAGGCGCTGCACCTGCTGGACACCGGCGCCCAGGCGATCGCCGCCGCCAATCCCGGCTGCGCCGCCCAGCTGGACCTGCACCTGCGCGAGCTCGGCCGCCCGCTGCCGATCCTCCACCCGGTCGAGCTGGTGTGGCGCTCGATCCAGGCCGCCCGGTGAGGCCTCGCGGGAGCGCCCGCCCGGTGAGGCCTCGCGGGAGCGCCCGCCCGGTGAGGCCTCGCGCGGCCGCCCACCCGGTGAGCCCTGGCGGGGCCGCCCGCCCGGTGAGGCCTCGCGCGGCCGCCCACCCCCGACTCACAGCCCCACCGCCTCCAGCGAGCGCAGCTCGTCGATGGCGGCGGTGATCCGCTCGATCATCGTCAGGCTCACCTCCGCCGGCTGGAACTCCGGCTGCAGCCGCGAGCGCCCGAGCGTGTAGGTCCAGGCGAAGTACGGATACAACGTGGCCCGGCGGTAGTCCAGCCACGCCTGCTCGTGCTCCAGGCGCGGGCCGCCGGCGCCGGCCAGCCGCTCCAGGTAGAGCGCCAGCAGCTCCCGCTCCCAGCGCCGGCGCTGCGCGGGCTCGGGGGCGGTGATCAGCAGGTAGGCGAAGTCGTGCGCCCAGCCGCCCTTCAGGGTCGTCTGCCAGTCGACGACGCCCATCCGCCCGGAGCTCGTGCGGTAGGTGTTGGCCACGTGCAGGTCGCCGTGCAGGTAGGTGCGCGGCCCCCGGCTGGCGATCGCCAGCGAGCGGCGCATGCCCTCATGCAGCCGCCGGTGGTCGTCGCGCAGCCGCGGGGGGATGACCGCCCGCGCCCGCCGGGCGCCCACCGGCGCCCGGTCGGCCAGGGGAACGAGCGCGTCGATCACCCGCAGCTGCTCGGCGGGCGTGCGCAGCCATCGCCAGCGCTCGAGCCGCGGGCTGGCCCAGGTGGCGCCGTGCCAGCGGGCCATGATCTCCACCAGATCCTCGAGCGCCTCGCGCGGGAGGCTCACCCCCGGCTGCCAGAAGCTCGCCCCGCGGGTGTCGGCCACGTCCTCGATGACCACGATCGAGCGCCACGAGCGCCCGTCCACGGCGGCGTGGTAGCCCACCGGCGCCTCGATCTCCAGCTCGCGCCGCACCACGCCGTAGAAGCCCGGCTCGCCGTGCAGGAAGCCGCCCAGACCAAGCATCAGGCGCTGGGCGAGCGTGCTCGTGCACTTGACGAACACACGCCGCGAGCGGGGCGCGCCCGGCGGGGAGGGACCGTAGCTGACCGCCAAGGAGCCGCGGGTGCTGGTGCCGACGCTGGCGCCGATCAACTTGACCGCGCGGACCTCGGCGCCCAGCGCGGCGCTCAGCCACCGGGGGGTGACCTCCTGCGGGGTCGCGGGCAGCGCGGCGGTCGAGACCCCGAGCCGCTCCCAGGCGGCCCCGGCGGCAAGCTGGGCGAGGCGGCCGAGGGCGGCCAGGCGACCACCCGGCTCGGCGATGCGGTGCGGTACGCGTGAGCGGCCGCTCACGCCGGCAGCTGGCGCGGGTGCGGGCGGCGGGCGCTCGCGCCGGCGCCGGACGGTTGCAGGCGGCGGGTGCTCGCGCCGGCGGCGGACGGGCGCGGGCGGCGGCGGGCGAAGGCGTGGGCGATCAGCCAGATGGGGATCGGCATGATCGGCACCACCATGCGCGGCTCGGCGCTCGGCGGCAGGTGGATCGCCAGCGCCGCGGCGCCGAAGACCACAAACGGGACTGTCTCCCGGTCCAGCGGCAGGCGGCGCAGCCGCCGGGCGGCGGCCACCAGGCCGACGGCCAGGCTGCCGTTGATCACGATCAGCCCGGCGATCAGCACCACCGGCAGCGCGAAGCTGTAGGGAAAGCCGAGGAACATGCGGCCCACGTTGGCCAGCAGGTTGAGCGCGTACTTGGCCGGATGGCCGAGCGCGTTGGCCACCGCCGCGTGCTGGAAGGCCAGGTCGCGGGCCAGCGGCCGCAGCCGGTTCAGGCGGTCGAAGAACGGGCGGTAGGCGGCCAGCGCGGGGTCGTGCATCACCGTGTGCGGGGCGTACCACTCGCCCAGATGTCGGGAGCTGGGCACCGACATCCAGTACAGCGACAGCCCGCCGGAGTTGCCCCAGTAGAGCAGGTGGTGGGTGAGCGAGAAGGTGTAGGTCAGCCAGGGCAGGCAGCCGGCCAGGCCGAACGCGCCCACCAGCGCGCAGCGGCGGCTCACCAGGGCCGCCTCGCTGCCCGGCCCGCGCCGGACGCGGGCCAGCATCCAGCCGGCCAACGCGGCCGCCAGCCCGGCGAGGATCACCCAGCCGTACTCCACGCGCGTCATGGCCAGCGCCGCCAGCGCCAACCCGGCGAGCCCCGCCTGCCAGCGCCGGCCGCGGCGCAGGTAGCGGGCGCTGGCGTCCAGTGCGAGCACCGACAGCAGCAGCCCCAACGGCTCCTTGGCCACCGTGCCCAGCACGTAGTAGCCGGGCGCGTACAGCCCCAGGGCATAGGCGCCGAGCAGCGCGCCGCGGCGGCTCAGCCGCAGGCGCAGCATGCGGTAAAACAGCAGCGCGGCGGCGAACATCAGCAGCGGGCTGCTCAGACGAAGCCAGGGCAGCGACAGCCCCAGCGCCACCAGCGGGGCCAGCAGCGCCGGCAGCCCCGGGCCGTGCCACAGAAACCGGGTGGCGTCCATCGTGTGGGTGTCGGCGTAGGCGCCCTCGAGCAGCCGGTGGGAGGCGGCGATCAGCGGGCCCTCGTCGCCGGTGGGGCGGGCGGGGGCGCTGATCAGCGCCACCAGCATCAGCACGGCGAGCAGGGGCAGAAGGCGGACGAGCGCCGGGCTGCGCCGGAGGGTGTCCACGAGGCGGGCCGCTACGCCCGGTACATCTCCTCGATCAGGCCGGCGTACTTCTCGGCGATCGGCCGGCGCTTGAGCTTCATCGTGGGGGTGAGCTCATCGCCGCCCGGCAGCCAGTCGCCGGCCACGATCCGGAACTTCTTGATCTGCTCCACCCTGGCCAGGTGCCGGTTGGCCGCCTCCACCCCCCGACCCACCGCCTCGACCACCGCCGGCTCGGCGGCCAGCTCCTCCAGGCTGCGGCCCTCGAGCCCGTGGCTGGCCGCCCACTGGGGCGCGTAGTCGGAGTCGAGCACGATCAGCGCCGTGTTGTACGGGCGGCGGTCGCCGATCGCCACCGCCTGACCGATCAGCGGGCTGGCGGTCTTCAGCCGCGCCTCGATGTTGGCCGGCGACATGTTCTTGCCCGCCGCGTTGATGATGATCTCCTTCTTGCGGTCGATCAGCCGCAGGAAGCCGTCGGCGTCCAGCTCGCCGATGTCGCCGGTGTGCAGCCACCCGTCGGCGTCGAGCGCGGCGGCGGTCTGCTCGGGCTGGTTGCGGTAGCCGAGCATCACGAACTCGGCCCGCACGAGCACCTCGCCGTCCTCGGCGATCCGGATCTCCGCCCCCGGCGTCGGGGGGCCGACGGTGCCGATCCGCACCTGGCCCGGGCGGTTGCAGGTTCCCGCCCCGCAGGTCTCAGACATCCCCCACAGCTCCGCCAGCTCGATTCCCAGCGCGTGGAAGAACTCGATCACCTCCACCGGCGTGGGCGCCGCGCCGGCGTTGACCGCCCGCAGCTGGTCCAGGCCGAGCATCGTCCGCAGACCGGCGAACATCTCCGCGTCGGCCCGCGCCACCCTCGCCTCCAGCTCCGGTGGCACCGGCCGGCCCGCCTGGCGCAGGCGCACGCGCTCCAGCGAGGCGGCCAGCGCCGCCTCCAGCGGGCGGCGCCGGTCCTCGGGCTGAGCGGCCAGCATCGCCTCCAGGCCCGCCTTCAGCTTCTCCCAGATCCGCGGCACGGCGAAGAACCAGTTGGGGCGCACCCGGGGCAGGTAGGAGACGATCTCGCGCGGGTTGGGACAGCAGGTGATCGTCCCCGCGTACACGAGCGGGATGTAGTGGTGGGCCATCCGCTCGGCGATGTGGGCGGCGGGCAGCCAGGAGATCACCCGGCTGGCGGGCGGAAAGCTGATGATCTGCTCGATCGCCCGCACGGCGGCCATCACGTTGCGGTGCGAGAGCTCCACCCCCTTCGGCGGCCCGGTCGTGCCCGAGGTGTAGATCAGCGTCACCACCTCGTCGGGATCGCCGGCCGGCAGCGAATCGAGGTCGAACCCGGCGCCGGCGGCCTCAAGCTCGGCCAGCGGGATCGTACCCGCCGGCGCCTGTCCCTCGACCACCACCACGTGCTCCAGCCCCGGCAGCTGCCGCCGAGCCTCCGCCAGCACCTCCAAGAATGCCGGCTCGACGATCGCCACCCGGCTGGCGGCGTCGGAGATCAGGTAGCGGACCTCCTCGGCCGGATAGGTGGTGTAGATCGAGAATGGGGTGGCGCCCAGGCTGACCGCGGCCAGGTCGGCGAGCTGGAACTCGGGCCGGTTGCCGAGCATCAGCGCGACCGTATGGCCGCGTTCCACCCCCAGCCGGGCCAGGCCGCCGGCGATCGCCGCCACCCGCTGGCGCAGCTGCGCCCAGGTGAGCGAAACCCGCTCGTCGTCGGTGCGCAGGGCGACCACCTCCGGGTGGTTGGCGGCGGTGCGGCGCAGCGCCTCACTCAGCGTGGGCGCGTCAACCGCGCGCGGCGACGCGGGACGGGCGGGAGCGGCCAGTGGGCTATGGGTCGGGTCGCTGGCGGACGTCGGTCAATCGTAACCGGGGGCGCGCCGGGCGGGACGGAGGGCGCCGGGCGGGGACGGAGGGCGCCGGGCGGGGACGAAGGGCGCCGGGCGGGGACGAAGGGCGCCGGGCGGGGACGAAGGGCGCCGGGCGGGGACGAAGCGTGCGGGTGGGACCGAGGGCGTACAGTGAGACGCCGTGACGGCCAGCGGCTGGCAGGCCCACCTTCCGCCCGGCATCGGCGCGCAGACGCTCGACCTGACCGCCCGCCGGACGCTGCCCGCGGCCTGGGCGGCCGTGTGGGCGCGGGCGCCGGAGGCGGAGGTGCTGTGGGCGCCCGACCGGGGGTGGCTTGGCGCCGGCGAGCTGGAGGCGGCCAGCCGCCGCGTCGCCGGACGCCTGCGCGCGGCCGGCGTCGGCCCCGGCGAGCGCATGCTGTTCTCAGCCCAGGCCTCGCCGGAGCTGGTGATCGCCCACGTGGCGGCGCTGCGGGCGGGGATCGTGGTGGTGCCGGCCAACACCGCCTACCGCGAGCGCGAGCTCGCCCACATCATCGCCGACAGCCGCCCGCGGGCGGCGCTGGTCGATGACCGGGAGCGGGCCGGGTGGGTGCGGGCGGCCGCACCGGAGACGCTGGTGGTGGGCCCGGAGGTCGCGCTTGAGGACGGGGAGCCCGGGCCGCTGGACGCCGCCGCGCCCGAGGACCCGGCGCTGATCGGCTACACCTCGGGCACCACCGGCGCGCCCAAGGGGGCGGTGCTCACCCACGCCAACCTGCTGGCCAGCAGCGAGTCGGTCGGCCTGGCCTGGCGCTGGAGCGCGGATGACCGGCTGGTGCTGGCGCTGCCCCTGTTTCACGTCCACGGGCTGTGCGTCGGATTGCACGGCACGCTGCTGGCCGGCGCCTCGGCGCTCCTGCTGCCCCGCTTCGAGGTGGATGCGGTGCTGGATGCGGCCGCCGCGCACCGGGCCACCCTGTTCTTCGGCGTGCCCACCATGTATCAGCGGCTGGCCCGCTCGCCGCGGGTGGGGGAGCTGTCCCGGCTGCGGCTGTGCGTGTCCGGCTCGGCGCCGCTGCCCGCCGAGCTTCACCGGGCGCTGGCCGAGCGCGGCGGCCAGCGGGTGCTCGAGCGCTACGGGATGACCGAGACGCTGATGAACGTCTCCAACCCGTATGAGGGCGAGCGGCGCCCGGGCTCGGTGGGGCTGCCGCTGCCCGGGGTCGAGGTCCGCCTCGACGGCGGGCGCGAGGGCGAGATCGAGGTCCGCGGCCCCAACGTGTTCGCCGGCTACTGGGAGCGGCCGCAGGCGACGGCGGAGAGCTTCCGCCGGGGCTGGTTTCGCACCGGCGATCTGGGCGCGCTGGACGACGACGGCTACCTGCGGATCCTCGGGCGATCCAGGGAGCTGATCATCACCGGCGGGCTGAACGTCTACCCGCGCGAGGTGGAGGACGTGCTGGGCACCCACCCCGAGGTGGCCGAGGTGGCGGTGGTCGGCCTGCCCTCGGAGGAGTGGGGCGAGACGGTGGCGGCATTCGTGGTGCCGGCGGTGGAGCGTCCGCGCGCCGAGCGCCTGCTCGAGCATGCCGCCGAGCGCCTGGCGCCGTTCAAGCGCCCCCGCCGGATCGTGTTCGTCCAGGCCCTGCCCCGCAACGCCCTGGGCAAGGTGCTCAAGCACGAGCTGCGCGCCGCGCTCGCACCCCCCGGGGCCGCCGCGGGCGGCCTCAGCGCACGCCGAAGCCCGAGCCGGTGAGCGTCGAGATGTCGTTGCTCAGCCCGATCACGAACACGATGATGATCAGCACGAAGCCCACCGCGCTCGCCCGCTCGAGCACCTCGAAGGGGATCCGCCGCCCGCGCACCTTCTCGGCCAGCGCCCAGAACACGTGGCCGCCGTCCAGCGGCAGAAACGGGAACAGGTTGATCACCGCCAGCGACAGGGAGATGAGCGCCAGCACCTCGAGCGCCAGCGACGGGGAGTGGGCGAAGGACTGCTGGGTGACCGTGTACCCGCCGACCACGCCGTGCAGCTGCCTGCGCTCCTGGGGCTCGAAGATCCGCACCACCGTGGAGACCGTCTTCTCGGTCACCTTCCACAGCCCCCGGAAGGTGAGCGGCACGGCGGCCGCCGCGCCCGCCGGGCGGTAGCTGTAGAGGACCCCGAAGGTGAAGCCGAGCAGCATCCGGCCTGCCGAGGCGCTGTAGCGGGGGCGCAGCGCGAACGTGAGCAGGCGGCCGTGGCGGCGGACGGTCAGCCTCACCGGCCGCGCCGCCGGGCAGCCGTTGACCTGCGCGCCGGCGCAGCGGTCCGAGGAGATCTGCCGCTCGATCGTGGCCTGCGAGGCGGGCCGGCCGTTGACGGCCACGATCCGGTCGCCCGGCCGCAGCGCCGTGGCGGCCACCGAGCCGCGCTGCACGGAGATCACCGTGTTGGCCGTGCCCACCGGCCTCCCCAGTCCGGCGGCGCCGGTGGTGAACAGCGCCCACACGATCACGAACGCGATCAGCAGGTTCATCGCCGGCCCGGCCAGGATCACCAGGATGCGCTTCCACACCGGCTGGTTGTAGTAGGCGCGCGGCACCACCTCGGGCGGGATCTCCTCGTTGGGGTTCATCCCGGTGATCTTCACGTAGCCGCCGAGCGGGATCGAGGCCACCCCGTACTCGGTCTCGCCCCGGCGCACCCTGACCAGCATCGGCCCGAAGAACAGCGAGAAGCGCTCGACCCGCATCCCCACCGCCTTGGCGGCCACGAAGTGGCCGAACTCGTGCAGGATGATCAGCGCGGCGAAGCCGAGGAACGCGAGCAGGTAGGACACCGACCGAGAGTGTGGCAGGCCCGCCGGTCCGCCCGGCGGGCCTGCCGGGCGGCGACGCCCGGGCTGCGGGCCTGCCGGGCGGCGGGCCTGCCGGGCTGCGGGCGCCGCCGATGGCGCGCTAGCGGGCGGCGGCGCGGGCCTGGACGAGCTCGCCGGCCACGCGCCGGGCCCGCGCGTCGGCCTCACCCAGCGCCTCGAACGAATGCACCCGCTCGGCCGGCAGCTCGGCCAGCGTCGCCTCGATCACGTGCGCGATGTCCACAAAGCGCAGCCGGCCGGCCAGAAACGCGTGCACCGCCACCTCGTTGGCCGCGTTCAGCGTGCACGGGGCGGTGCCGCCGGCCCGCGCCGCCTCCCGCGCCAGGCGCAGGCAGGCGAATGTCTCGTCGTCCGCCGCCTCGAACGTGAGCGCCCCCAGCGCGACCAGATCCAGCGGCGCCACCGGCACGTCCATCCGCTCGGGATAGTGCAGCGCGTAGGAGATCGGCACGCGCATGTCCGGATAGCCGAGGTGCGCGAGCGTGGCGCCGTCGCACAGCTGGATCAGGCTGTGGATGATCGACTGGGGGTGGACGACCACCTCGATCCGCTCATACGGGGTGCCGAACAGGTGGTGGGCCTCGATCACCTCCAGGCCCTTGTTCATCAGCGTGGCGGAGTCGATCGTGATCTTGCCGCCCATCGCCCAGGTGGGGTGGGCGAGCGCCTGCTCCACCGTCACCTCCTCGAGCTGCTCGGCCCGCAGCCCGCGGAACGGGCCGCCGGAGGCGGTGATCACCAGCCGCTCGACGGTCCCCGCCGCCTCGCCGGCCAGCAGCTGAAACAGCGCCGAGTGCTCGGAGTCGACCGGGATGATCTGCGCCCCGGTGGCCTCCGCCAGCTGGATCACCAGCTCGCCCCCCACCACCAGCGATTCCTTGTTGGCCAGCGCCACGTCGATCCCCTCCCCCAGCGCCGCCACGGTGGGCACCAGCCCGGCCGACCCGACGATGGCGTTCAGCACCAGGTCGCAGCCGGTCTCGGCGATCAGCCGCACGATCCCCTCGGTGCCGCTCAGCACCTCCCCGTCCGTCCACGCCTCCGCCGCCCGGGCGGCGGCGTCGCCGTCGGCCAGCGCGATCCGCCGCACTCCGTGCTCGCGTGCCTGGGCGAGCAGCGTCTCCCAGCCGCGGGCGGCGCTCAGCGCCACCACCTCAAGCTCCCCGCGCGAGCGCCCGACCACGTCCAGCGCCTGCACGCCGATTGAGCCGGTCGATCCGAGGATGGCCAGGCGCCGCGGCACGGCTCGATTGTAGGCGGGCCCGGGGACCGGGTTTGCGGGCGCCTAGTGCAGCAGGGCCGACCACACGTAGTAGCCGGCGACGATCGTGAACAGGGCGGCGTCGGCGCGGTCGAGCACGCCGCCGTGGGGGCCGAACAGCCGCCCGGCGTCCTTGGTGCCGGCGTCGCGCTTGACCGCCGACTCGAACAGGTCGCCGAGCGGCCCGACGACGGCAACCGTCACCCCCAGCCACACCGCGTCGGTCTGGGTCAGCCAGGCCTGGAACATGCCGGCCAGGAAGATAGAGACGATGGCCAGCAGCATCCCGCACGCCAGCCCCTCCACCGTCTTGCCGGGCGAGATCGTCGGGGCCAGGCGGCGGCGGCCGAACAGCCGGCCGCCCAGATAGGCGGCGGTGTCCCCCACGAACGTCCCCACGAGCACGTCCAGCACCACACCGTCGCCGTGGGGCAGGCGGCGCAGCAGCTCGCCGTGGGCGACCGCGAACCCGATCCACACCAGCCCGAACAGGGTGCTGGCGATGGCTGTGGTGCTGCGCCCGCGGCCGCGCAGGATCACGGCCACAAACAGCACCGGTACGGTGATCATCGCCACCTCGAGGATGTCCGCCGCATGGCCGTAGCGGGCGGCCAGCACCATCCCCGCCGCCGACGCCAGCCCGACCAGCGACACGGGCCGCCAGCGGGCCAGCAGCCCATAGAGCTCGAGCAGGCACGCCCACCCGACGGCGATCATGAACAGCGCCCAGGCCAGCCCCCCCAGGTCGATCAGCACGACCGCCAGGACGGCGGCGGGCACCGCCACCAGCACCCGCGCCAGCAGCTCGGAGCCCGCGCCACCCTCGCTACGGTCGCGGGCCCGCCGCCGGGGCGCCGCCATCACCGTCCCCCGAAGCGTCGCTGGCGGGCGGCGAACTCCTCCAGGCTCTCCTCGAACGCCTGGCGGGTGAAGTCCGGCCACAGCTCCTCGCGGAACACGAGCTCCGAGTAGGCGCCCTGCCAGAGCAGATAGTTGGACAGGCGCAGCTCGCCGCTGGTGCGGATGATCAGGTCGGGGTCGTGCATCTCCGGAGCGTAGAGGTGGGCGCGGAACTCCTCCTCGCTGTCACCCTGAAACGCCCGGGCGGCGTCCACGATCTCCGCCCGCCCGCCGTAGTTGAAGGCGACGAACAGCGTGATCCGCGTGTTGGCCGCGGTCAGCTCCTCCGCCCACGCCATCCGCTCGATCAGCTCCGGCGGCACCGGCGGGCGGCGCCGGCCGATGAAGCGCATGCGCACCCCCTCGGCGTGCAGCTCGGGGGTCTCCTGGTCGATCCGCCGGGCGAACATCGCCATCAGCCCCGCCACCTCCTGCGGCGAGCGGTTCCAGTTCTCGGTCGAGAACGAGTACAGGGTGAGCTCCTCGATGCCCAGGTCCACCGCGTCGCGCAGCCGGGCCTTGACCGTGTCGGCGCCGGCCTCGTGGCCGGCCAGCTCGGGCAGCCCCCGCTGTCTGGCCCAGCGCCCGTTGCCGTCGGTGATGATCGCGACGTAGCGCGCCCGCTGGCGCTCCACCTCGCCGGAGGCGCCGGGCGCCACTAGACCTCCAGGATCTCGTCTTCCTTGCGCTTGAGCAGCTCGTCGAGCTCCTTGATGCGGGCGTCGGTCACCCTCTGGAGCTCCTGCTCGGCGCGCCGCTCGTCATCCGATCCCGCCTCCCCGGCCTCCTTGAGCTCGCGCAGATCGTGCATCACGTCGCGGCGGATGTTGCGGATCGCCACCCGCCCCTCCTCGGCGATGTGGCGCACCACGCGCACCAGCTGCCGGCGGCGCTCCTCGGTCAGCTCGGGGATGGCCAGGCGGATCAGGTTGCCGTCGTTGGAGGGCGTGAGCCCGATGTCGGACTCGAGAATCGCCCGCTCGATGGCCTTGATCGAGCTCTTGTCGTAGGGCTGGATGGTCAGCAGGCGCGCCTCGGGGGCCGAGATCGTGGCCAGCTGCTTGAGCGGCGTGCTGGTCCCGTAGTACTCGACGCTGATCCGGTCCAGCAGGGCGGGGCTGGCCCGTCCCGTCCGCACCGACCCGAACTCGTGGCGGATCGCCTCCACCGATTTGCTCATGCGCTCGCGCGCGTCGGCCAGCAGGCCGTCGATCAGCTCCGACTCGCTCACCCCTCGCCTCTCTTCAGCCGGCGCTCATCGGCGGCGTGGCCGCCCAGCGCCCGCTCATCGCTCTTCACCAGCGTTCCCACGCGCTCTCCGGAAACTATCTTGTCCAGGTTGCGGCCGTCGGTCATGTTGAACACCACGATCGGCAGGTTGTTGTCCATGCACAGGGCGAAGGCGGTCGAGTCCATCACCTGCAGGCCGCGGGTCAGCGCCTCCTTGTGGGTGATCTCGGGGATGAACTCGGCGTCCGCCCGCAGCGCCGGGTCGTCGCTGTAGACCCCCTCCACCCCGTTCTTGGCCATCAGCACGACCTCGGCGTGGATCTCGGCCGCCCGCAGCGCGGCCGCCGTGTCGGTGGTGAAGAACGGGTTGCCGGTGCCAGCGGCGAAGATCACGATCCTGCCCTTCTCCAGGTGGCGGATGGCGCGGCGGCGGATGTAGGGCTCGGCCACCTCGGAGATCGTGATCGCCGACTGCACCCGGGTGGTGACGTGCTGCTTCTCGAGCGCGTCCTGCAGCGCCAGCGCGTTGAGCACGGTGGCCAGCATGCCCATGTAGTCGCCGGTGGCGCGATCCATCCCCCGCGCGGCGGCGGCCAGCCCGCGGTAGATGTTGCCGCCCCCGACCACGATCGCGATCTCCACCCCGCGGCGGTGGACGCGGGCCACGTCGGCGGCGATCGCCTCCACCCGCGCGGGGTCGGTGCCGTACTCGCGCTCGCCCATCAGCGCCTCGCCGGAGAGCTTCAGCAGCACCCGGGCGAACATCGGGGGTGCCGACGGCGGGGCCTGCGAATGCGCGATCTCAGCCACCGACGGCGAAGCGGGCGAAGCGGCGGATGACGATGTTCTCGCCCGTCTCGGCGACCAGCGCCGCGCGCAGCTCCTCGATCGTCTTGCCGCCGTGCTTGTCCTGGTTGACGTGGGTCTGGCGCAGCAGCACCACCTCGTCCAGCCAGCTGTTGAGCTTGCCCTGGATGGCCCGGGCGCGAGCCTGCTCGGGGACGTTGGCCAGCTGCTCAGCGGCGATCCGCTCCTCACGCTCGCGCTCGGCGACCGGGATGTCCTCCTCGGAGACGGCGATCGGCGCCGCGGCGGCGATGTGCAGGGCCAGGTCGCGGGCGAACTCGATGAACCGCTCGTTGCGGGCGACGAAGTCGGTCTGGCAGTCGACCTCGACCAGCACGCCGATCTTGTTGCCGGCGTGGATGTAGCTCTGCACGACCCCCTCGCGGGCCTCGGCCCCGGCGCGCTTGGCCGCCTGCGCCTCTCCCCGGGCGCGCAGGATGTCGACCGCGCGCTCGAAGTCGCCCGCCGCCTCGCTGAGCGCCTCGCGGCAGGCGAGAATCGGCGCTCCCGTGCGCTCGCGCAGCGCCTTGACGTCCTGGGCAGTTACCTCGGTCTGGCTCACGCTGTCTCCTCGTTGGTGGCGGGTTCAGTCTGGGGGGCGGCCGCCTCGGCCGGGGCGCTCGCGGGCTGACGCTGTGGCTCGGCGGCAGAGGCGCTCGCGGGCTGGCGCTCGGGCTCGGTGGGCGGGGCGCTCGCGGGCTGGCGCTGTGGCTCGGCGGCCGGCGGGACATCGGCTCGGGGCGAGGCGGCCTCCGCCTCCCGGCGGGTGCGCTCCTCGGCCTCGCGGCGGGCCGCCTCCTCGGCCTCCCGGCGGGCACGCTCCTCGGCCTCGCGGCGCTCCGCCTCCTCGGCCTCCCGGCGGGCGCGCTCCTCCGCCTCGCGGCGCTCGCGCTCCAGCCGCGCCCGCTCCTCCTCGGCCACGAACACCGCGTGCTGCTCGGCGACCACGTCGCCGATCGCGTGGGTGATCGCCGCGCACGAGCGGATCGCGTCGTCGTTGCCGGGGATCACGTAGTCGATCCCGTCCGGATCGCAGTTGGTGTCCACCAGGCCGATGATCGGGATGCGCAGCCGCTGCGCCTCCCGCACGGCGATCGCCTCCGTCTTGAGGTCGATCACGAACACCGCGTTGGGCAGCCGTTCCATCGCCTTGACGCCGCCCAAGTTGGCGCGCAGCTTCTCCAGGTCGGCCTCGGCGGAGATCCGCTCCCGGGTGGGCAGCAGCTGCAGCTGCCCCTCCGCCTCGTAGCGCTCGAGGTCGTGCAGGCGGCGGATCCGCTGCGAGATGGTCTGGAAGTTGGTCAGAAGCCCGCCCAGCCAGCGGTGGTTGACGTAGGGCATTCCCGCCGCCTCGGCCACCTCCTGGATCACGTCGCGGGCCTGCTTCTTGGTGCCGACGAACAGGATCGTCCCGCCGCGGCGGGCCAGCTCGGCGGCGAACTGCTGGGCGCGCTCCAGCAGCTCCTCGGTCTGCAGCAGGTCGATGATGTAGATGCCGTCCCGCTCGCCGAAGATGAAGCGGCGCATCTTCGGGTTCCAGCGGCGCGTCTGGTGGCCGAAATGAACGCCGGCCTCCAGCAGCTCCTTGACGCCGATGTGAGCCACAGTTCTGCTCCCTTTTTTGTCTCTCGGTCAGGTGACCCGCCGGCCGCGGCCGCGAACCTCCAGGCGGAGGCAGGGCGCGGCGTCGAGCCCGACGGGGTCGGGGTTGTCAATGCTCTGAGCGCAGTTTACGCGGCGGCTCCTGGGCGGCGCGCTCCAGGGCCAGCCGCAGGTCCTCGGGCAGCGGCGAGTGCAACCGCAGCTCCCTCCCGCTCACCGGATGCGCGAACACCAGCCGGTCGGCGTGCAGGAACTGCCGCCGCAGTCCGTAGCGGCCGGGAACTCCGTAGAGCGGGTCGCCGCACACGGGATGGCCGATCGCCGCCAGATGGACGCGGATCTGATGGGTGCGGCCGGTCTCCAGGCGCACGCGCAGCAGCGCGCTGGCCGCCAGCAGCCGCTCGAGCTCGAAGTGGGTCCGCGCCGCCCGCGGCTGGTCGGTGTCGAGCGAGACCTTCAGGCGGTCGCGCCGGTCGCGCCCGATCGGCGCGTCGATCGTGCCGCTGCGGGCGGAGGGATGCCCGTCGACCAGCGCCGCGTACTCGCGCCGCAGCCGGCGGGCGGCCAGCTCGGCCTTGAGCGCGCGGTGCACCGTCTCGCTCTTGGCCACCACCAGAAGCCCCGAGGTGTCGCGGTCGAGCCGGTGGACGATCCCCGCCCGCCAGGGCTCCTCGCCACCCGCGGCGCGTCCGCTCAGCGCCTGGGCCAGCGTGCCGGTGGGGTGGCCGCGGGCGGGATGCACGACCACCGCCGCCGGCTTGTCCACCACCAGCAGGTGCTCATCCTCGTAGACGACCGCAAACGGTGCGGGCTGGGTGTCGGGGGCGGCCGTTGGCGCCGGCGGCTCGACCTCCACCCGGTCTCCGGCCCGCACCAGCGCGCGCTTGGGCTGCGGGCGGCCGTTGACGCGCACCCGCCGGGCGTCGATCAGCCGCTGCGCGTGCGCGCGGGAGCCGAGCGGACCGGCCAGGTACTGGTCGAGCCGGGCGCCGGCCTCCTCGGGGGCGACGGTCAGCTCAAGCCGGGTGGCGACCATCGGGCGACGGTCAGCTCAGGCCGCGTGGCGACCATCGGGCGACGGTCAGCTCGCCTCCCGCCGGTCATCCGTGCGACCGCCCTCCAGCACCCACAGCAGCGCCAGCACGCCGAAGGTGATCGACATGTCGGCCACGTTGAACGCCGGCCAGTGGGGCAGCTTGATGAAGTCGATCACCGAGCCGTTCGTGATTCGGTCGATCAGGTTGCCCAGCGCGCCGCCGACCAGCATGCCGGTGGGCAGCCACAACCACGGCCGCTCCGGCCGGCGGGCCAGGTAGCCGACCAGCAGCGCCACCGCCAAAAGCGTGAACGCCAGCACCAGCGCCCCGCCGCCCGAGAACAGCCCAAACGCCACCCCGGTGTTGCGCACGTGGACCAGGTCGACCAGGGGCAGGAACTTGCGCGTCTCGCCGGGGGCGATGCCCGCGGCCAGCGTGTGCTTGGTCAGCTGGTCGAGGCCGACCACGACGGCCAGCACGACGCCGGCGCGCGCGAACGCGGCTCGACGGGTGTGCACTCTGAGGGAGGAGCTCACCGCAACCACGACGCTACCCCGCGATCAGAGGGGGAATGAACGCGCGCAGCAGCGCGAGCACGATGATCGCCAGCCAGGGTGAGAAGTCGATCATCCCCACCGTGGGAATCAGCCGGCGAAAGATCCGCAGGTAGGGCTCGGACACGTCGCGCAGGAAGTTGAGGATCGCCTCCGACCAGCGCGCGTACGGGAGCCGCAGGCCGAGCGAGAACAGCAGGTTGAGCAGGATGTAGAGGAAGATGATGATGATGTAGACGGTGATCAGCGCCGCCACGTAGCTGGCGGCGTCGGAGCGGACGCTGGCCAGCGCGCTCACTGCTCGCTCCGGCTCAGCACGGCGTCGATCGCATCCTGGAAGGCGGCCCGGATGCCCGCCCGCTCGAGCGCCGCCAGGCCGCGGGCGGTGCTGCCGCCGGGTGAGGTGACCTCGCGACGGACGGCCAGGGTGTCGTGGCCGCGGAGCGCGATCAGCTCGGCGGTGCCGGCCATTGTCTCGGCCACCAGCCGACCGGCCAGCGGCGCCCCCAGCCCGTGGCGCAGCGCCGCCTCGACCTGCGCCTCGGCCAGCAGCGCCTGGTAGGCGGGACCGACGCCGCTCACCGCGGTGGCGGCCTCGAGCAGGGACTCCGGGAGCGAGACGACGCTCCCCAGTCGCTCAAACAGCGCCATCACCCGCGCCTCGAGCTCAGGCGCCACCCCGTCCGCCGGGGCGTAGAGGATCACCCCCCGGCGGACCTCGACCGGGGTGTTGGGCATCACGCGAAACACCGGCACCCCGGGGTAGGCGCGCTGCAGGGCGGCGATCGGGGTGGCACCCAGCACCGAGACCACCGCCCGCGCCCGCCCGGCCACCTCGGCCGCCACCTCGGCCAGCTGGGCCGGCTTGTGGCACAGGACCAGCAGCTCGGCCCGGCGGGCCAGCTCGGCGTTGGAGAGCGCCTCGCCACCCAGCTCGCGCGCCAGCGCGGCCGCGCGGCCGGAGCCGTGGTCGGACACGAGCACCGGCTCACCCCAGCCGCGGGCGAGCGCCCGGGCCATGTTCCCAGCGCCGATCAGGCCGATCTGCATGGCAGCAACGTTACTTTGCGCCCCCGGGCCGGCTGGTGAGCGAGCCGGCGGCGGAGGCTCACGACTGGTTGAAGAAGCCCTTCTCGACCAGCCGTGCGCGCTCCTCGGCCGACACCTCGACGTTGTGCGGCGTGAGCAGGAACACCTTGTCGGCGATCCGCTGCATGCCGCCGTCCAGCGCGTAGGTGAGCCCGCTTGAGAAGTCGATCAGGCGCTTGGCCAGATCGGTGTCGGTTCCCTGGAGGTTGAGGATCACCGGGATCGTCGCCTTGAACTTGTCGGCCACGTCCTGGGCGTCGTTGAAGTTCTTGGGGGCCACGAAGTGCACCCGGATGTCCCCCCCGCCGCGTCCGTTGCGCGGCCCCGGCGGCCCGGACACCGGGCGCAGCGGGGCGGCGCGCCGGTCGTCGGCGTCGTCGGCGAAGATGTCATCGATCTCGTCGCGCCGGCGCCGGGAGCTCAGCCGCCTGACGTTCGGCCGGGCCGAGTAGGCTCCCTGCAGCTCGGTTTCGGGCTCCTCGTAGGGCTCGGGCTCCTCCTCGTAGGCGTCGTCCTCGGCCAGGCCGAAGTAGACGAGCGCGCGGTGCCAGGTGTCGCGTAGAGCCATACGGGTGAGGGTTCGCGGGTCCTCGCCGTTTCCCTTTAGGGATTATGACGCTTGGGGCGCCTGCCCTCCGGGCGGTGGCCGGTAGAGCACGGTGCCCAGGCGCACGATCGTGGCGCCCTCCTGCACGGCCACCCGCCAGTCCTGGCTGGTGCCCATCGACAGCTCGGCCAGCCCGTGGCGCTCGGCCAGCTCCCGCAGGGCGGCGAAGTGCGGTCGGCTGTCCTCGGGGTCGCCGGCCAGCGGCGGCATCGTCATCAGCCCCACCACCGGCACCGGGCAGCGGTCGAGGAAGCCGGGCAGCTCCGCCGGCGCGATGCCGCTCTTGCCCGCCTCCCCGGACACGTTGACCTCGATCAGTACCCGGGTGCGCTCGTCGGCGTGGCGGGCCAGCTGGCGCAGCGCCGAGTCGCTGGCCACCGAGTGGATGTAGCGCACCCACGGCACAAGGAGCCTCACCTTGCGGCTCTGCAGCTGGCCAATGAAGTCCCAGGTGAAGCGACCCGGGTGGGCGCTGGCCTTGGCGATCAGCTCCTGGGCCCGGTTCTCGCCCACCAGCCGCACGCCGGCGTCGGCCAGCACCCCCAGCTCCTCCACCGGCACGTACTTGACGGCGGCCAGGATCTCCACCCGCCGGCCGCCGGCCAGCGCGTCGATCTCCGCCCGGATGCGCGCCAGGTTGGCGCGCACGTGCTCGGCCGTGAGCCCCCGAATCAGCTCAACCACACGATCCCCGCCTGGCGTCCGGTGATCCCCCGCTCCCGGCGGTGCGAGAAGAACAGCCGGCTCGGCGAGCAGATCGTGCACAGGCCGACGTCGTGCACGACGGCCACGCCGGCCGCCGCCAGCTGCTCGCGGGCCACCGCCTTGAGGTCCAGGTGGCTGCCGCGCCGGGCTTCGGGATGGTGGCTGAAGCGCGCCAGCACCTCCTCCCCCACCTCATAGCAGCAGCCGCCGGCGCCGGGCCCGATCGCCGCCACCAGCGGCATCCGCTCCCCGGCCAGCTCTCGCAGCGCGGCCACCCCCCGCGCGATGATCCCATCGGCCAGCCCGCGCCAGCCGGCGTGCAGGATGGCGGCCGCGCCGCCGCCGGCCAGCGCGATCGGCAGGCAGTCGGCGGTCAGCACCAGCGGCGCCACGCCCGGCACCGTGGTGAGCTGCCCATCGGCCTCCGGCAGCGGGCCGCGCGGGTGCGGACCGGAGGCGGCCGCCACCGTCTCCACCCGCCGCAGGCGGGTGCCGTGCACCTGGCGGATCATCGCCATGCGGGCGGGCAGCCGAGCCTGCAGGCGCTCGCGGTTGGCGGCCACCGCCGCCGGCTGATCGTCGGTCAGCCGCCCCAGGTTGAGGCTGGCGAACGGGCCCTCCGAGACCCCCCCGCGGCGGGTGGTGAACAGCGCCCGGGCGCCCGGCAGCTCGATCGCCAGGTGCTCGCCGCACCAGTGAAACGGCTCCGGCGGGATGACCGAAGGCGGGGTTGAGTCGGTGCGCATGGGCTGAGGCTAACCCTCACGCGGCGCGTCCCGGGCGGCCTCGCGCGCGGACGCGTCCCGGGCGGCGGCCTCCGGCGCAGCCGCATCCCCGGCGGGGGCCTCCGGCGCAGCCGCGTCCCCGGCGGCCTCCGGCGCAGCCGCGTCCCGGGCGGCCTCGCGCGCGGACGCGTCCCGGGCGGCGGCCTCCGGCGCAGCCGCATACCCGGCGGGGGCCTCCGGCGCAGCCGCGTCGCGGGCGGCGGCCAGGGCTACCGCCAGCTCGTCCTGGCGACGCGGCGCCCGGCCGTCGAGCTTGGCCTCGAGGGCGGCGCGCAGGGCACGGCCGAGCGCCGGACCCTCGGCCACCCCGGCGGCCAGCAGGTCGCGGCCGTCGATCCCCAGGCGCACGTCGCGCAGGCCCTCCAGCCAGTCGGCCGCCGCGCGCTCGGGCCCGAGCGCCCCAGCCAGCGCCACCTCCTCCACGGGGGCGGCGCCCACCGCCCGGGCGATCGCCGACGGTCGTCGCGCCTGCGCCAGCTCGGCGGCCAGGCGCTCGGCGTCCCCGGCGGCGGCCAGGATCGTGTCCCGCTCGGCGGCGGCAAACCCCAGGTGCTCGAGCAGGGCCCGCAGCTCCGCAGGCGCCAGCCGTCGGGCCGCCACCGCCAGCGCGAGCAGGGCGGGGCGGCCGTCGGCGGGCAGCAGCGCCAGCGCCCGACGGGCGAGATCCACATCGGTCAGGCCGAAGTCGGGGTGCAGCGCCCGGTCCAGCCCAAGCTCGCCGAGCGCCAGGAACGCGGCCACCGGGTCCGCCTCGGCGGCCAGCAGCCGGAGCTCCTGGCCGAGCCGGGGGCCGCTCACCGTGCCGAGCGCGCCCTGCGCCAACGCCGCCTCCACCAGCGCGCGGGTGGCCGGCTCAACGTCGAAGCCCAGCCGGCCGTGGTAGCGGGCCAGGCGCAGCAGGCGCGTGGGGTCGTCGGTGAAGCTGGCCTCGTGCAGGACGCGCAGACGCCGGGCGGCCAGATCCTCGAGCGCGCCGGGCACGCTCACAAGCTCCCCGGCCCGCTCGCCCGCCAGCGGGGTGGCGATCGCGTTGACCGTGAAGTCGCGGCGGCGCAGGTCCTCCTCCAGGGGCGCCGGGCGCACTTCCGGCAGCGCGCCCGGGTGCGGGTAGCGCTCCCGCCGGGCGCGGGCGATGTCGTAGGTGAATCCGCCGACGGTGACGGTCGAGGTCCCGAAGCGGTCGTGGCTCACCACCTCGCCGCCGAGCCGCCGGAGCAGCGGGGCGGGATCGCCCTCAACCACCAGGTCGAGGTCGCCCGGGCGCCCGCCGAGCAGCAGGTCGCGGACGGCGCCGCCGACGAGAAACACCTCCGGACCGTCCCGCAGGCGCTCGAGCAGCGGGCGGGCGGCCGGCAGCGAGCGCAGCAGCGCCAGAAGCTCGCGTGGTGGGGGCGGGCGCACGCGCCCATCTTGGCGCGATCGGCGGGGTGGGGCCTTGCCGTGCCGGCACCCACCGGACATAGCGTGACGGCGGGACTCCCCACCATCGTCCACGCGAGAGCCACACAACCACGCCCAGGCGCGAGCTGCACAACACACCCCCGCCCGTGCACGGGCGTGTGTGCGGAAACTCGCGGATTCCGCGAGCGGGAGACCAAACGTCCGCCCGGCGATGGGGGTGTGTGCGGAAACTCGCGGATTCCGCAAGCGGGAGACCAAACGCCCACGCCGGCGGCAGGGGTGTGGCGTGTAACTCGCGCAATCCCGGGCGGCGGCGCGTGCCGGAGGCGTGAGGGCGCCTGAACCGGCTTCCTCGCCCAGCCCCCCGCACGAGACCCAGCGCCCCGCACCTCGCCCTGCCTCCCGCACTACACCCAGCGCCCCGCACCGCCAAACCCCGGCTCCCCCGCCAGGCGCGGTTACCATTGGCGGCCATGCCCCCTCCCGGCTCGCGGCTGACGCCGCGGCGGGTGCTCGTCGCCGTGGGCGTGCTGGTGGTGCTGGCCGGCGCCGCGGCGGCGTTTCTCGTGCTGCGCTCGCCCGGCAACGTCTCCAACCCCAACGTCGAATTCAGGCCCTCGGCGCGCCCTGATGCCCCCGCTCGGCCGGCGGCGCAGTTCCAGTGGCCGTGGTACGGCTATGACGCCGCCCGCACGCGCCTGTTCGCGTCCGGAGACCGTCTGAATCCCCCCTTCCAGGTCGGCTGGAGGTTCCAGGACTACGCACTGCTCGAGTTTCCGCCCGTGCTGGCGGGCCACCGGCTGTACCTGATCGACGACAACGGCTCGGCCAAGGCGATCGACGCCCGCACCGGACGCAAGCTGTGGGAGACGCGGGTGGGGTCGCTGGCCGCCGCCTCCCCCGCCGTCGACCCGAGCCTGGGGCTGGTGTTCTTCCCCGTGCTCGCCGTGCACGGCCACACGCCGGGGGCCGGCAGGTTCCTCGCCCTGGCGATGAGCAGCGGCCGGGTGGTGTGGTCGCGGCCGGTCCCGGCGGGCACCGAGTCCTCACCGCTGGTGTGGGACGGCAACGTCTACTTCGGGGACCAGTCGGGGACGGTGTACTCGCTGAGGGCCGCCGACGGGCACGTCAACTGGACCTTCCACGCCGCCGCGGCGGTCAAGGGGGGGCCGGCGCTCGGTTACGGGCGGCTTTACTTCGGCGACTACTCGGGCCGCGTGTATGCGCTGGACCCCCTCACCGGCCGACGCATCTGGGTGGACACGACCAGCGGGACGGAGTTCGGCTTCGGCTCGGGGAACTTCTACTCCACGCCGGCCCTGGCCTTCGGACGCGTGTACATCGGCAACACCGACGGGCGCGTGTATTCGTTCGCCGCCGGCAGCGGCGCGCTGGCCTGGGCGACCGCCACCGGCGCCTACGTGTACGCCTCGCCGGCGGTGGCCGACCTTCCCGGCGTGGGGCCGACGGTCTACGTCGGCTCCTACGACGGCAACTTCTACGCCTTCAACGCCCACACCGGGGCGATCAGGTGGCGCTACGCCGCCGGCGGGCGGATCTCCGGCTCGGCCACGATCCTGGGCGACATCGTCTACTTCTCCACGCTGGGCGTGCGCACCACCACCGGCCTGGACGCCCGCACCGGCCGGCGCGTGTTCCTCTGGCATGACGGCGCCTTCAACCCGGTGATCGCCGACCCCGCCCACGTCTACCTGACCGGCTACTCGACCCTGTATGAGCTGATCCCCCGCAGCGCGGGCACGGGCGCCGGGACCGGATGAGCTCGCGGGTGCGCGCGTCGGGCGCCGACCGCCGCCGCCCCTAATCCCCAGGAAAAGCGACCCTAACGCGGCGGTAACGGAACACGCGTTCGCGTACCTGATATCCTCATTGATCTATGCGTTGTCGTAGTGGAAGTCACTGCCAGGCACCGGCGCTGCCCGGTCGGCGGTTCTGCGCCGAGCATGCGGCTGAGCTTGACCGCATGCGCGAGGAGCTCAAGGATGCCGCCGCCGCCCGGATCGGCCGTGGGCGCCCCAAGCGCTCGTCGACCTGCTGCCGTCCCGGCTGCTATGAGCCTCGCGTTCCCCCCGCCGCCTACTGCGATGCCTGCACGGCGGCCGGGTACGTCGAAGAGGCCGCCTAACCACCGTCCGCTCGCTCTCAGCGACGATTCCCCCAGGGAGCCCCACCCCGGGCGGCTGCTCCGCCACGCGGGGGATGCGCGGATGCTGACGGGCGCGTGAACGTCCTGCTGGTCGCGGTCGCCCTGGCGTTCGCCTGGAGCATCGGCGCCCACTACACCGGCGCGTGCATGGGCATGCCGCACGCACTGGGCGCGATCGACGCCCGCAGGGCGCTGATGGTGATGGCGCCGCTGGCGCTGCTCGGGGCGGCGCTGGCCAGTCACGGCGTGGAGCGGACGGTCGCACTGCGGCTCACCGACCGCCGGCTGCACGTCGCCGCCGAGGTGGTGGTGGTCGCGGTCGCGTTCGCCTTGACCAGCATCTACAACCGGCTGCGGATTCCCACCAGCACGATCCAGATCCTCGTGTTCTCGCTGCTGGGCACCGCCCTGGCCACGGGGGCGGGGGTGCGCTGGGCCAGGGTCGGGGTGCTGGCCATCCTGTGGGCGGCCGCGCCGCTGTGCGCCTTCCTGCTCGGCCTCGCCCTCACCCGGCTGATCGATCGGCTGATCGATCGGCTGGGCGGTCGCCTGCGCGGCGGGCGCGGGGGCGCCCTGGCGCAGGCCGGTCAGCTCACGGTGCGGCCGCTGCGCGCGGGTGCTCAGGCGGTGGATCGCTCGCGCCGCGGGCACGTACTTGAGCCCCTGGGCGGGATGCTGGTGCTGGTCGGGGCGGTGGCGTCGTTTGCAATGGGCGGCAACGACGTGGCCAACGCCACCGGTCCGCTCGTCGGCGCACGCGTCCTCTCTCCCCTGCTGGCCGGCACGCTGGGCGGGATCGCGCTGGCGGTCGGGGTGCTGAGCTACGGGCGGCCGCTGCTCACCCGGGTGGCGTTCGAGATCGTGCAGGTCGACCGTGCGATGGCGACGGTCGCTCAGGGCGTGCAGGGGGCGGTCGTCCTGGCCGCCGTCGCCTTCGGCCTGTTCACCTCGATGAATCAGGCGCTCGTCGGCGCGATGGCCGGTGCCGGTCTGGCCCGCGGCCGGCGCACCGTCGAGCTCTCCACGCTCACCTCCATCCTGCGCGGGTGGCTGCTCGGCCCGGCGGCCGGGATCGGGATGGCGTTCGTGATCGCGCATCTGGCGATCGCGGCCGGGGCGAGCCTGTCCTGACAGGCGGCTGGAGGACCGGGCGGCCACGTTCTCGTGCGCCGGGAGGAACGAGCGGCCGGACGCGTCCCGTGCGCCGGGAGAAACGACCGGACGGGCGCGTTCCCGTGCGCCGGGAGAAACGAGCGGGCGACTGGATCGCCCGCGCACGGGATCACATCACCGCGGCCCGGCCCCGGGGCCCAGCTTGAGGTCCGCCGCAGCGCCGGCGCTCAGCGTGCAGCCGCGCGACCGACGCCGCCGGGGGTGGCGACCGCCGCCTGGGCGGGCGCGAGCAGCCAGGCGGCGAGCACGATCACCGCGAACGCGGTGAGGTGGATCAGCACCATCGCCGGGTGGGCACCCAGAGGATCGCCGAACACGGCCAGTCCGCCGATGATCGAGACGAGGTTGTTGCCGGCGGTCATCAGCGCGATCACCGGGATCGGTCGGCCCGCCTGCAGCGCGCGCTGGAAGCAGAAGAAGGCGCCGACGCTGGCCACGATCGCGACCGGCAGCCAGGGCGAGGTGGCGGCGTGCGCCGGCGTGAGCCCGGTGAGCGCCTTGATCGCCACGTCGGCGGCGCCGTAGAGGATACCGCCGGCCGCGGCCAGCATCTGCGAGCGCCGCCGCCTGAGCGTCGGCAGGCAGGCGCCGAGCGCCAGCGAGGCGGTCAGGTAGAGGGCGAGCGTCCAGCTGTGGAAGCGGGAGTGGACGCCGACCGTGCCGTGCCCAACCAGCAGCACCAGCAGGGCGGCCAAAACCAGCCCGATCCCGGCCGACTCGCGCCAGCTCAGGCGGTGGCCGAGGATCCGCACCGCGGCCGGCGCGAGCAGCGCGATCCCGGCGATCAGGAACGCCTGCACCAGCGACAGCGGCGCCTGGGTGAGGGCGGCGACGCTGAGCGCCCAGCCGGTCATCCCGAGCGCGCCCCCGCCCAGCCACAGCCGCGAGCGCGCCAGCGATGCGAAGCTCCGCGCCGGGTGGGCGAGCTCGATCGTGGGGACGCGGAGCGATCCCGCATGCTGGACCAGATAGCTGGCGTTGAGCGCCAGCGAGCCGGCCAGCGCCAGCGACAGACCGATCAACAGGTGGCTCATGCGCGCGCCATCACCCCGACCATGCCCACTCAACGACCGGCCCACACTCCCGCTCGCGCCCCCGGCTTGCGCGCCTCACCCGCTCGCGCCCCTGACTTTCCCTCCTCAACCCGCTCACCCGCTCGCGCCCCTGACTTTCCCTCCTCAACCCGCTCACCCGCTGACCCCCACCGGCCGCACGCCGACGCCCTGGCGGGCGAGGTGCTCCTTGGCCTCGGCGACGGTGTGGCGGCCGTAGTGGAAGATCGAGGCGCAGAGCACGGCGTCGGCCCCGGCCTGGATCGCGGGGGCCAGGTGCTCCAGGCGACCTGCGCCCCCCGAGGCGATCACCGGCACGCCCACCGCCCCGGCGACGGCGGCGATCAGCTCAAGGTCATAGCCGTCCGCCGTCCCGTCCCGATCCATGCTGGTGAGCAGGATCTCGCCCGCCCCCCGCGCGACCGCCTCCCGGGCCCAGGCCACCGCGTCGCGTCCGGTGGCCCGGCGCCCCCCGGCCAGGTAGGCCTCCCAGCCGGCGGGTGGGCGGGCCTTGGCGTCAATCGCCACCACCACACACTGCGAGCCGAACGTGCGCGCCAGCTCGTCGATCAGCTCCGGGCGCTCGAGCGCCGCCGAGTTGACCGACACCTTGTCGGCCCCCGCGTCGAGCACGGCCTGCGCGTCGGCCACGCTGCGAATGCCGCCGCCGATCGTGAACGGGATGAACACCTGATCGGCGCTGCGGCGGGCGAGCTCGACGACCGTTGCGCGCGCGTCCGCGGTGGCGGTGATGTCGAGGAACACCAGCTCGTCGGCGCCGGCGGCGTCGTAGCGGGCGGCCAGTTCCACCGGGTCGCCGGCGTCGCGCAGATCCACGAAGCCGACACCCTTGACCACGCGCCCGGCGTGCACGTCAAGACAGGGGATGACGCGCTTGTAGTGCACGGTCAGACCACCTGCACCGGGGCGCCTCGGATGACCCGCGGATCGGGCACCCGCTAGCCCGCCTCCAGCGCCAGCTGCCCCTCGGCGGGGGTGAAGCGGCCCTCATACAGCGCCTTGCCGACGATCACCCCGTCCAGGCCTGCCTGCCTCAGTCCCGCCAGCGCGCGCAGATCCTCAAGCGAGCCGATCCCGCCCGAGTAGACGAAGCTGCCGCGCACCGCCTCCCCCACCGCCCGCACGCCCTCGAGGTCTGGGCCGGCGAGCATTCCGTCGCGCTCGATGCTCGAGTAGACGAAGCGCCGCACACCCCGGGCCTGCAGGCGCTCGAGCGCGGCGCTCACCGGCAGCTCCAGCGACTCGCGCCACCCGGCGGCGGCCAGCCTCCCGGCGCGGGCGTCGAGCGAGACGACCAGCCGGTCCCCGATCCGCGCGAGCGCCTGCTCGAGCAGATTCGGGTCGCGGAAGGCGGCGGTGCCCAGCACCACGCGCTGCACGCCCGCCTGCGCCAGCTCCTCCACCGCCTGCAGCGTGCGCACGCCGCCCCCGGCCTGAACCGGGACCCCGGCCTCTCCGGCGATCCGGCGCACGTGCTCGAGGTTGACCGGATGGCCGGTGCGCGCCCCGTCCAGATCGACCACGTGCAGGGCCCGGGCTCCCGCCCGCACCCAGCGCAGCGCGGCGGCCAGCGGATCGGCGTCGTAGACCGTCGACGCGTCGAACGAGCCCTGGGTGAGCCGCACGGCCCGGCCGCCGAGGATGTCGACGGCCGCAAGCAGGATCATCGCGCGGGGGCCGCGGCGGCGGCGGACGAGCCGGTGACGGCGGACGACCCAGTGCCGGCAGAAGACGAGCCGCCGGCGGCAGAGGACGAGCCGGCGGCGGCGGCCCGGCAGCGGACGACGAAGTTCGCCAACAGCCGCAGGCCGTCGGCGGAGGATTTCTCGGGGTGGAACTGCACTCCGGCGATCGACCCCCGCTCGACGATCGTCGCGAAGCGCTCGCCGTACTCGCTGACGCCCACCACGTCGGCCGGCTCGGCGGGGCGGGCGGCAAACGAGTGCACGTGGTAGAAGGCGCATCCGGCGGCGGGCAGGCCCGCGGTCAGCCACGACGGCCGCAGGAAGCGGACCTCGCTCCAGCCGATGTGGGGCAGGCGCAGAGCGGCGCCGTCCAGCCGGGTGACCGAGCCGGCGAGCAGTCCGAGCCCGGGCGTGGGCTCGATCTCCTGCGAGCGCTCAAACAGCAGCTGCATGCCGAGGCAGATCCCCAGCAGCGGGACGCCGGCCCGGACGCGCTCGCCGATCAGCCGGTCCAGCCCGAGCGCGCGCAGGTTGGCGACGGCCAGCGGGAAGGCGCCCACGCCCGGCAGCACCAGCCCGTCGGCGTCGCGCAGCGCGCGGTGCTCGCGGGTGATGGCGGCGACCGCGCCCAGCCGCTCGAGCGCCTTCTGCACCGAGCGACGATTGCCCATCCCGTAGTCGATCACCGCGATGCGCACCGGGCCGGCGCTCAACCCAGCCTCCCCTTGGTGCTCGGCACCCGGTCGCTTCCCGGCTCGAGCGCGACCGCCATCCGCAGCGCCCGGGCGCAGGCCTTGAACGCCGCCTCGATCATGTGGTGGGCGTTGCTGCCGGTCTCCACCACCACGTGCAGCGTCAGCCTGGCGTTGGCGGCCAGCGCCCGGAAGAACTCCTCCACCAGCTCGTGGTCGAAGTTGGCGATCGCGCCCGGCGGCAGCGGGGCGGCGAACACCAGCAGCCCCCGACCGGAGATGTCGATCGCGCAGGTGGCACGCGACTCATCCATCGGCACGGTGGCGGCACCGAAGCGGGCGATCCCCACCCGCTCCCCGAGCGCCCGGTCGAGCGCCTGCCCCAGGCAGATGCCGACGTCCTCAACCGTGTGGTGGGCACCCGTGTGCAGGTCCCCCTCGGCCTGCACGTCGAGGTCCAGCCGGGCGTGCAGTGCCAGCAGGTCGAGCATGTGGTCGAGGAACCCGACCCCGGTGCTGCGCTCGCCGGCGCCGCTGCCGTCCAGGTCCAGCCTCACCCGCACGTGCGTCTCCCCGGTGCGGCGGTCGATCTCGGCGCTGCGGCTCATGGGCGCGGATTGTCGCGCGCCTCCATCGAGCGCGCGTGCAGCTCGAAGCCCTCCGCCCGCGCCAGCGGGGCGGCGATCCGGGCCAGCGGCCTCGGGTCGCTGACGCGCACCTCCAGCTGCGTGCGCAAAAAGTGGCTCGGGGTCAGCCCCGAGGCGAAGCGCGCCGCGCCGGCGGTGGGCAGGATGTGGTTTGAGCCGGCGATGTAGTCGCCGAAGGCGGTGGCCGCCGCCGCGCCGACGAACACGCACCCGGCGCGGGTGATGCGCGGCGCCAGCGCCTCCGCCCGGCGGCCGACCAGCTCCAGGTGCTCGGGCGCGAACGCCTCGCTCAGCGCCAGCGCGGCCTCCGCGTCGGTCACCTGGACGGTGGCCGCCACCGCGCCGGTGTCGGCGGCCGCCGCCAGCCGCTGCCCGAGCTCGTCCAGCAGCGCCGGCGAGTCCGACACGGCGACCACCAGCGTGCCCGGGCCATGCTCGGCCTGGGCGAGCAGATCGAGCGCCAGCGGCTCGACGGGGGCCTCCGCGTCGGCGATCGCCAGCAGGTCGCTGGGGCCGGCGAAGGCGTCCACCCCCACCGTCCCGGACAGCAGGCGCTTGGCCTCCTGCACGTACAGGCTGCCGGGGCCGACGATCACCTCCACCGGGGCCACCGACTCGGTGCCCAGCGCCAGCGCGGCCACCGCCTGCGCCCCCCCCATCCGGTAGACGGCGTCCACACCGGCCAGCTGGCAGGCGCCGGCGATCACCGGGCTGAGGCGCCCGTCGGCGCCCGGCGGCGCGCACACCGCGATCTCGCCCACGCCCGCCACCCGCGCCGGGATGACGCCCATCGCCACCGTGCTCGGGTACGGCGCCCGGCCCGAGGGCACGTACACGGCCGCTCGCCTGACCGGGACCCGCCTCACCGCGATCCGGTGCGTCGGGTGCTCCACCACCCGCAGCTCCTCCGGACGCTCGGCCCGCGCCACCGCCTCGAGGTTGGCCATCGCCCGCTCGAGCGCGCGCCGCACCCCGTCGCTCAGTCCGCGGGCGGCCGCCGCCAGCTCGGCGGCGGACACGCGTAGCGGCGGGGGGTCGGCGCCGCCGGTGTCCAGCCGGCGCGTGTGCTCGAGCACCGCCCGGTCGCCGTCGCGGCGCACCGACTCGATGATCTCGGCCACCGCGGCGGTGACCGAGCGCGGCGCCGGGATCAGCGCCCGCAGGCGAGCCACCAGCGGCTCGGGGGCGCCGCTCAGGGTGAGGCGCTCACACCGCATCGAGCCGGGCCAGCAGCGCGTCGATGGCCCTCGCCCGCAGGCGATGGGCGACCGGGTTGGCGATCAGCCGGGCGGTGCAGCGCGCGATCTCCTCGCGCACCACCAGCCCGTTCTCACGCAGCGTGGTGCCGGTGGCGGTCAGATCGACGATCGCCTCCGCCAGGCCGGTGAGCGGCGCCAGCTCGACCGAGCCCCGCACCTCGACGATCTCCGCCTGGCGGCCGGTGTCCAAAAAGTAGCGGCTGGCCACCCGCGGGTACTTGGTGGCGATCCTCACCACCCCCAGCCGGCGCAACGCCTCCGCCGCCCGATCCTCGCCGGCGGCCGACGCCAGCACCATCGTGCACGCCCCGTAGCCCAGGTCGGCCAGCTCGTAGACCTCGCGCTCGGCCTGCTCGAGCAGCACGTCCTTGCCGGTCACTCCCAGGTCCGCCGCCCCCGCCTCCACGTAGGTGGGCACGTCGGAGGGGCGCATGGTGATCAGGCCCAGCTCGCCGAACCACAGTCGCCGCTGGTTGGCGCGCACGGGCCGGGTGTCGATGCCGAGCCGGTCGAGGAGGTCGAGCGTGTCGGCGAACAGGGCGCCGCGGGGCACCGCGATGCGCAGCCCGCTCATCGCCTCCCCGTCCGCGGCCCGCCCGGCGTCGGACTGCGCCCGCAGCCCGCTCACACCCGCCGTCCCCGTTCCTCTCCGGTCAGCGCGATGTGCAGCCGCTCGACGTTGAGCGCGAAGCCCACCGCCGGCAGCGGCCGTCCGAACGCCGCCAGCAGCTCGTCGTAGCGCCCGCCGCTGCCGATCGGGACCCCGTAGGCGGGGTCGTAGACCTGGAACACGGCGCCCGTGTAGTAGCCGAGGCTGCGCACCAGGCCGAGATCGAAGATCAGTCGCTCGGCCACCTCGCCGGGGAGCAGCTCGTGCACCGCCCGCATCCCGGTGGCGGCTCGCTGAAGCGGTCCGGACAGACCCGCCAGCACCTCGGCGCCGCCGCGGATGCGCGGCACGCGCAGCAGCAGCTCCTCGGCCTCGCCCCCCATCCCCAGGCGCCGGACCTCGGCGTCGACGCTGACGAAGTCCCCGCGGGCCAGGGCGGTGAGGATCCGCTCGCGCGGCTCGCCCGAGACGCCGCAGGCGTCCAAAAGCTCGGGGTACAGCGAGGCATCCCCCAGGCCTACGCGGTAGGTCCTCAGCCCGGCGGCGTCCAGCGCCCGGCAGAGCACGGTGAGGATCTCCGCCGTCCCCTCGGGCGCGGCCGCGCCCACCAGCTCCACGCCGGCCTGCAGCAGCTCGCGCGACTGGCCGCGCTGGGGCCGCACCCCGCGGTAGGCGTGGGCGAGGTAGCTGAGGCGGAAGGGCGGGGGCGCGTGGGCAAAGCGCGTGGCGATCAGCCGGGCGATCGGGATCGTCATGTCCGGGCGCAGCACCAGCACCTGCCCCTGCTCGTCGAACAGCCGGTAGGCGGGCCGGTTCAGGCCGGCGGGCGCCCGCGCCGGGTGCTGGTCCCGCACGAACGTCTGCTCGTACTCGAGCGCCGGGGTGTAGACCTCCCCGTAGCCGGCCTGCTCGAAGACGTCCCGGATGCGGTCGGTCATCGCCCGCAGCTCGCGCATCTCGTCGGGCAGGACGTCGCGGGTTCCGCTGGGGATGCGGTCGACCATGTCCCTGGCGGCCGGCGGCGCGCTTTAGAGCACGGCCGGCACGTCGTCCAGCCGTTCGATCCGGGCCCCCAGCTGCCGCAGGCGCTCGTCGATCCGCTCGTAGCCCCGGTCGATGTGGCGGACGTTGCCGATCTCGGTGACGCCCTCGGCGCACAGGGCGGCGATCAGCATCGCCATCCCGGCGCGGATGTCGGGCGAGTCGACCCGCTGGCCGGTGAGGCTGCGCGGCCCCAGCACGATCGCCCGGTGGGGGTCGCAGATGGTGATCGCGGCGCCCATCAGCTGGAGCTTGTCGCAGAAGAACAGCCGGTTCTCGAACATCTTCTCGTGGATCACCACCGACCCCTCGGCCTGGGTGGCGAGCGCCAGGGCGATGCTGGTCAGGTCGGCGGGAAACGCCGGCCAGGGCCCATCCTCCACCTTGGGCATGTGCTCGCCGGCATCGTTGCGGATCACCAGCCGCTGGTTGCCGGGGACGATGATGTCCGACCCCCGCACCTCGCTGCGCAGCCCCAGCCGCTCGAACACCAGGCGGATCATGCGCAGATCCTCGGGCACGGTGTCCTTGACGATCAGCTCGCCCCCGGTCACCCCGGCCAGGGCCATGAACGAGCCGATCTCGATGTGGTCGGGGGCGATCGTGTGCGTGGTGCCGCGCAGGCTGCCCGTGCCGTGCACGGTCATCACGTTGGAGCCGATCCCATCGATCGGGGCGCCCATCGACACCAGCATGCGCGCCAGGTCCTGCACGTGAGGCTCGCAGGCGGCGTTGCGGATCACCGTTGGCCCGCGGGTCAACGCGGCGGCCATGAGCGCGTTCTCGGTCCCCATCACCGAGGGCTCGTCCATCAGGAAGTCGCACGGCCGCAGCCCCAGGGGAGCCTCCAGCCGGATCTCGTCGTGGCTGTGCTCGACGGTGGCGCCGAGCGCCCGGAAGGCGTCCAGGTGTGGGTCCAGCCGCCGGCGGCCGATCACGTCGCCGCCGGGCGGGGGCATGCACACCCGGCCGAAGCGGGCCAGCAGCGGCCCGGCGACCAGAAACGAGGCGCGGATCAGCTCGGCCACGTGCCGGTCCACCGAGCAGCCGTCGCTGACCGAGGAGGCGTTCACCGACACCTCGCTGGGGCCCCGCCAGGCCACGCGGGCCCCCAGCCCCTCGAGCAGCATCAGCATCGCCTCGACGTCGCGGATGCGGGGGACGTTGCGGAGGATGACCTCGTCCTCGGTGAGCAGGCAGGCGGCCAGCGCCGGCAGGGCGCCGTTCTTGTTGCCGGCGGGAACGATCGTGCCCGACAGGGGCACCCCGCCCTCGATCACGAACTTCTCCATGTCGTTCCGCAGACTAGCCGCTGTCCGCGACGGGCGCGGCCTGTGCGGGGCGGGGTCGAGCCTCGCGCCTGGGTCGGGCGCCAGGCCGGGCTCGAGCGTCGCACCTGGGTCGGGCGCTGCCAGGCCGGGGTCGAGCGTCGCGCCGGGGTCGGGCGCCAGGCCGGGGTCGAGGCCCACCGGCGCGGGGGCGGCGGCGGTGGAGCGGGAGCGGCCGTTCAGCCGTCCCGGACGCTGAGCTACGGTAAGGGCCATGTCGATTGCTGTTTCGAGACAGGAGGCCTGGAACCTGCTAGCGGAGTGGGTGAGTTCGACCTCGCTGCGCCGCCACGCGCTGGCCGTGGAGAGCGCGATGCGCGCCTACGCTCCCCGCTTCGACGGCGATGTCGAGCTGTGGGGCGCCACGGGGCTGCTGCACGACCTCGACTACGAGCGCTATCCGAGCCTGGAGGACGGCCATCCCCGCCACGCGATCAGCGAGCTGGAGCGGCTCGACTATCCACCCGAGCTGGTGCGGGCGATCGCCTCGCACGCCGACTACCTGGGCGTCCCCCGGACGACGCCGATGGAGAAGGCGCTCTACGCCGTGGATGAGCTGTCGGGCTTCCTGCTCGCGTGCGCGTACGTGCGCCCCGAGGGGCTGACCGGGATGACGCCCCGGTCGGTCAAGAAGAAGCTCAAGCAGCCGAGCTTCGCCGCCGCGGTGAACCGGGAGGACCTGCGGCGGGGAGCGGCCGAGCTCGGGGTGGAGTTCGATGAGCACCTGGCGTTCGTGATCGAGGCGCTGGCCGCACGCAGCGACGAGCTGCTGGACGGGCGGGCGACGGCGTAGCCGCCGGGTCCGGTCAACCCTCGCCCGAAATCACGCCGAGCGTGTCCGTCAGCCGGGCCAGCTCGATCACCCGCCGCACCGGTCCCTCGTCGCAGACGACGTTCATCGCGCGGGAGGCGCGGTCGAGTCGCCGACGGAGGTTGAGCAGGATCTGCAGCCCCGCCGAGTCGATGAACTGGACCCGACGCAGGTCGAGCAGCACCCGGGGTGGCGCCGTCCGGATCAGCGTGTTGAGCTCGGCGGCGAGCTTCGGCGCCGTCAGCACGTCGAGCTCGCCCTCCACCTCCACCACCAGCCGATCGGGCTCCCGGCGGGTGGTGAGCCCCAGGCGCGGCGGCCCGGCCGGACGGAGCGCTCCCCGCAGCTGGGTGTCCGGATCGGGCTCGCCGGAGCGTGGATCTCTCACACCTGTTTTCTGCCCGGCGTTCGGGCGGCGAAACGGCGGGGAGTGCGGGGGCACGTGGCCGGTGGCTGCGGGGTGCCGCGGCCGCGGGAGGCCAGACCGACCCGACGCACCGGAGGCCAGACCGACCCGACGCACCGGAGGCCAGACCGACCGTGAGCGCGGATCCCCGTTATCTTGGCCGCGTGGCCGAGCCGCTGACGATCGTCGTCCTGGAGGGCGACCAGACCGGTCAGGAGCTGCTCGAGCAGGCGCTGCGCCTGCTGGACAGCCGCCTGCTCGGGCTCGAGCTCGAGCTCGAGCGCTTCGACCTGTCGCTGGCCAACCGGCGGGCGAGCGCCAACCGGGTGGTGATCGAGGCGGCGGCGGCCATGCGGGAGGCGGGGCTGGGGCTGAAGGCGGCGACGATCACCCCGGAGGGACGCGACGACGTCGGCTCGCCAAACCGCATCCTGCGCGAGGAGGTGGACGGCAAGGTGATCGTCCGTACCGGTCGCCGCCTGCCCGGCGTCAATCCGATCGCGGGCGTGCACCACCCGATCGCGGTGGTGCGGATGGCGGTCGACGACGCCTACGGCGCCGAGCAGTGGCGCGAGGGAGAGCCCGGCTCGCCGTCCGAGTTCGCCTACCGCACGGAGAAGATCACCCGTTCCACCTGCCGCGCGGTGTGCGAATACGCCTTCCGCACCGCCGAGCGGATGAACGCGCGCGTGTACGGGGGTCCGAAGTGGACGGTGTCGCCGGTGTATGAGGGGATGCTCAAGGAGGAGCTGGACGCCGCCGCCGCCCGCCATCCGGAGGTCGACTACCGGCCGGTGCTGATCGACGCCGTCTACGCGGGCCTGCTCTCGGGGGCCACCGACGCCCCGCTGGTGATCCCGGCGCTCAACCGCGACGGCGATTGCCTGTCCGACCTGGTGCTGCCGATGTTCGGCTCGATCGCCGGCGCGGAGTCCGTGCTCCTGTCCTTCGACGAGGAGTACCAGCCCCGGGTGGTGATGGCCGAGGCGCCGCACGGCACCGCGCCGGCCCTGGAGGGCAAGGACCTGGCCAACCCGCTGGCCATGATCCTCGCCTGCGGCGCGCTGCTGCGCCACGCGGCCGAGCGGCATGGGGAGGCGGCCGAGCGGGCGGCGCGGGCGATCTACGAGGCGGCGCTGGAGACGCTGGCCGCCGGCATCAGGACCCCGGACCTGGGCGGGCACGCCGGCACGACGGCGTTCACCGACGCGGTGCTCGAGCGGGTGCGCACGAAGCTGGAGATCTGGTCCTCGCTGTAGCGGGCGCGGACATCGGGCGAGGTCGCGGGGCCGCCGGCGGTTCCGTCCGACCGCCACCGTACGCTTGCGAACATATGTTCCGCGCGCCCTCCCGAGCACTGCACGCGCTGCTGAGCCTCGTCGACGAGATGCTGGCCGCCCCCGAGCCGCCCGGTCCCGGCCTGCGGCCGGGCCGACCCCAGCCGACGCGTCACGGGCGGCCGGCGTCCGCGGTGCCCGCGGGCAACCCCGATCCCCATGGCCACCGCCCGCGGCTCAGCCGGCGGGCGGCGCGCCGTCCCGGCTCAACGCCCGCGGCTCCGCAGCGGTGCATCACGCCCGTCGCCGGCCCCCTCGCCACGCCGCCTGCAATCCTCCCGCCGCCGGTCGCGCGCGTCCCGCCGAGCCGCTCTTCGCAACCTCGCAGCGCCCGGCCGCTATAAACCTGGCTGGCGCCGGATCACCGGTCGCCCGGGCGGCCTGCCGGGTCGGGCAGCCCCCGTCCACACCCTTCGGCCACCGCAGATGATGCTCAACCTAGCCCGCTGGTGCACCCACCACCGTCGCCCGGTGATCCTCGCCTGGACGGCGGTGGCGATCCTCTGCACGCTGCTGGCCGGCGCCGTCGGACGCCATTACGCGACCAACTTCAGTCTCCCCGGCACCGAGGCGCAGCGCGCCCAGGACCTGCTCAACCGCGAGTTCCCCAGCCAGGGCGGGGATCTCGACACGATCGTCTTTCACACCGCGAAGGGCACGGTCTACTCGCCGGCGGTGCGGCGGGTGATCGGGCCGCTGCTGGCCCGGGCGGCGACCATGCCCCACGTGGTGGCGGTGCTCAGCCCCTACACCCCACGGGGGGCGTTTGAGGTCTCGCGCGATCGACGCACCGCGTTCGCCACGCTCGTGTACGCGCGCCGGGCGAATCTGCTGCCCGACAACACGGGCAAGCCGGTGCTGGCCGCCGTGCGCGCCGCCAGCCGCCCCGGGCTGCAGGTCGCCGCCGGTGGGCAGGTGATCGAGCAGGCGGAGGGCTTCAGCATCGGTCCGGCCACGGCCGTCGGCGCGATCGCCGCGCTGGTCATCCTGCTGATCACGTTCGGCTCGCTGCTGGCCGCCGGCCTGCCGCTGCTCACGGCGGCGTTCGGCCTGGTCACCGGCGTGGCGCTGATCGGGCTGGCCACGCACCTGACCAGCATGTCGAACGTGGCGCCGGAGCTGGCGCTGATGATCGGGCTCGGCGTGGGCGTGGACTATGCGCTGTTCATCGTCACCAGGTTCCGGGAGAGCCACCGCCGCCTCGGCCACACCCAGGCGGCGGTGCTGGAGGCGATGGACACCTCGGGCCGGGCGATCCTGCTCGCCGGCAGCACGGTGGTGATCGCGCTGCTGGGGATGTTCGCCACCGGGGTGACGTTCATGTACGGGTTGGCCGTGGCCTCCGTGCTCGCCGTGCTGCTGACGATGCTCGCCTCGCTCACGGTGCTGCCCGCACTGCTGGCCCGGTTCGGCGAGCGGATCGCCGGGCCGCCTCGGCGCGCGCGGCGGCGGGCCGTGCGCCCCCCCTCCCCCACGCCCGGCGCCGTGCCCGCCCGTGGCCCCGACCGCTCGCTGTGGCGGCGCTGGAGCCGGCTGATCCAGACCCGGCCCTGGCCGCTGCTGCTGTGCGCCCTGGTCGTCATGGGCGTGTTCCTGGCCCCGGTGGGCTCGCTGCGGCTGGACAACGCCGATGCCGGCAACGACCCCACCAGCACCAGCACCTACCAGGCGTTCAACCTGCTCGCGCGCGCGTTCGGCCCCGGATTCAACGGGCCGCTGGCGGTCGTGGTCGAGCTCCCGCACCCGGGCCAGGTTTCAGCGCTGCCCGCGCTTGAGGCCGCGGTGGCCCGCACGCCGGATGTGGCCACGGTCACCCCGCCCAGGATCAGCCCGTCAGGCCGTGTGGCGGTGCTGCGCGCCTATCCGGCCTCGGCGCCTCAGGCCGCGGCCACCACCGATCTGGTCAACACGCTGCGTCACCGCGTGCTGCCGCCGATCGAGCGCCGCGCCGGGACGCGGGTGCTTGTCGGCGGCTTCACCGCCGGTTCGATCGACTTCGCCGGCGTGCTGTCCAGCACGCTCCCGGTGTTCATCGCCATCGTGGTCGTGCTCTCGGCGCTGCTGCTGTTCGTGATGTTCCGCTCGCTGGTGATACCGCTGCAGGCCGCGGCCATGAACCTGCTGAGCATCGGCGGCGCCCTGGGCGCGACCGTGGCGGTCTTCCAGCTCGGCTGGCTGTCCAGCCTGTTCGGCGTGCAGCGGGGTCCGGTGGACGCCTGGATTCCGGTGCTGATGTTCGCCGTGGTGTTCGGGCTGTCGATGGACTACGAGGTGTTCCTGGTCTCCCGGGTCAGGGAGGAGTGGGTGCACGGCCGCGACGCCTCCCGCGCGGTGGTGGACGGCATCGCCTTCACCGGCCGGGTGATCACGGCGGCGGCGGCGATCATGGTGTGCGTGTTCATGTCGTTCATGCTCGGCGACGAGCGGTCGATCAAGGAGTTCGGCTTCGGGCTGGGAATCGCCGTGTTCCTCGACGCGCTGGTGGTTCGCTGCGTGCTGCTGCCGGCGATGCTCGAGCTGCTCGGCGGCCTGACCTGGAAGCTGCCCGGCTGGCTGGACGCCCGCCTGCCCCAGGTGGCCATCGAGGGGCGCGGGCTGCATCGGCACAGGCCGGACGGGCCTGGGCTTGCGCCCCTGCCCCAATCACAAACGGCGGCCGTCGCGGATGGCGCCCGGTGAGCGGCCGGGCATCTTTCAACGCCGAGGACTGGGCGGTGATCGTCACCGCCCCCTACCTGATCGGGATGCTGATGGTGGCCGCCGACCGGGGCGGCACGGTGCAGGAGACGATGGCCATCGCCCGCGCGCTCGGAGAGGCCCGCTCCTACTACACGCAGGGGCTGCTGAGCGAGGTGGTGTCCGCCTCGCCGAGCCTCGACCCCTCGCTCTCGCCGCGCCACCCCGAGGAGCTCCGCCGTCAGGCGCTGGCCCAGCTGCGCCGGGCGCTGGCCGCCCTCGGCCGGGTGGCCTCCGAGGAGGAGATCAACAACTACAAGCGCTTCGTGTACTTCATCGCCGAGCGCGTCGCCCACGCCCATCGCCACGGCGGCTTTCTCGGCTTCGGTGGCAGCGAGGTCAGCGAGCAGGAGCAGCAGACGCTGGATGAGATCGCCGGCATCCTCGACGAGCCGCTCCCGCAGCCCTAACGCCTGGGTTCGGCAGCACCCCGCCGCTCCCCGGCTCCCTGAAGCCCGATTCGGCAGCACTGCCCCGCTCCCCGGCCCCCTGAAGCCCGATTTGGCAGCAGCGCGCCCTGCCGGCGCCCTCAAGTCGGGGCTCCGAGCCCGCCCTCGCCGAACGCCTACACCAGCGCCGCCAGCAGCGCCACCACTCCGTCAGGCTCGCCGGTGGGGGTGCTTGACCCCGAGCTCACCAGGCCGAACACCACGATCAAAAACGTTCCCAGCCCCAGCACCAGGCTGATCACCACGAGCGCCGCCACCTGCGGGTTGGCGCGAAGGAAGCTCATCACCGCACGCACGGGCAGATTGTCCCACCGGGGGCAGGGTGCGCGGGCGCGGATGCGGGCGGGCACCGGCCGCAGGCGGCCGGCAGCCGCCGATGCGCACCGCCGCCAGCGGCCAATGGGTTCGCCGGCCAGCGGCCAATGCCCACCGCGGCCAGCGGCCGATGCGCTTTGCGCCAACCGCCAATGCGCTCGCCAGGCAGCGTCCACTGCACTCGCCCGGCAGCCGCTCCTCCGCTCCCCGGCCACCGGACTCTGCGAACGGCACCCCCCGATGACGTGCGCAACACAGAAGCGGCGGCGACCTACTCTCCCAGGCCCTTGCGGGCCAAGTACCATCGGCGCTGAGGGGCTTAACTTCTCTGTTCGGAATGGGAAGAGGTGTTTCCCCCTCGCCATAGCCACCGCAAAGTGGTGAGACCGGCCCTCTCGCGGGCCTTCAAAACTACACAGCGCCAATGCACGGATATCAATATCCGTCAAGCCCTCGACCCATTAGTACCGGTCTCCTGCGGATGTCACCATCCTTCCAGATCCGGCCTATCAACCTGGTGATCTTCCAGGGGTCTTACTCCCTCAAGGGGATGGGAGAGCTCATCTTGAGGCCGGCTTCCCGCTTAGATGCCTTCAGCGGTTATCCGATCCGCACGTAGCTAACCTGCGGTGCCCTTGGCAGGACAACAGATACACCAGAGGTGCGTTCGTCCCGGTCCTCTCGTACTAGGGACGAATCCTCTCAACTCTCCAACGCCCACGGCAGATAGGGACCGAACTGTCTCACGACGTTCTGAACCCAGCTCGCGTACCGCTTTAATGGGCGAACAGCCCAACCCTTGGGACCTACTTCAGCCCCAGGATGCGACGAGCCGACATCGAGGTGC